>Ga0181520_10000490_pt1 | contig 87422 bp, 58 predicted proteins | sample PEATcosm2014_Bin_29_FD_132451 | JGI IMG/M metagenome (GOLD analysis project Ga0181520, IMG submission 132451) | Peatland microbial communities from MTU Mesocosm Facility, Houghton, MI, USA - PEATcosm2014_Bin02_30_metaG | ecosystem: Environmental > Terrestrial > Soil > Wetlands > Peat | place... | reverse complement strand
TTCGATCCGCAGCATTGCGCAGGAGGTGGGCTGCTCGCAGATGGCCATGTATCGGCACTTTCCTGACAAGGAGGCTCTGATTCGCCACCTCTGCACCGAACTCTACCAGCGATTCACCACCCAACTGCATGACAAATTCGATTATCTACCGGACCCCAAGGAACGTCTGCGCCAGGCACTTCGGAACTTTGTCCTCTTGTCCGTCAAAAATCCGCATCATTATCGGCTGACCTTTCTTGTGCCGACAGTTGACGAACAGGGCTTGGAGATGCGTCACGCGGCAGCCAATCCGGCCATCGCTTATTTCAGGCAGAATCTCAAGCTTGCGCTTCCGCCACGCAGTTCGGACCAATTGGTGGAAGAGCGCCTGCACCAGATTCTCGCAACACTTCATGGCATGACCATCATGCTGATTACTCACCCTCGGGCCTACAGGCTCACCAGGGACGCGGCTCTTCGGCAACTGGAATCCGCATTTGATATTTTTCTGAACGCGCCGGACGCTCCAAAAATTACAGGCTGACTGCCCGATTCTCGGCTGGTAATGCCTCCGATCACCGACGGGGTTGCCTTTGTCAACCGACGCAGAAAGGTTTCCTTGGCTGCATGTGTATTGCGAAGCACTCCCATTGTCATCCGGAATCCGGTTTCATCTCCTTGGCGAACAGCCAAGTCATGTGCCTTCTGCCTTAGCTACCCGATACTCCGATTGCCGTCACAGTAAGGTATTAGCAGAGGCTTGCTCGTTTAGGATGTCTCTGCGAGGGGCCTTTCGACGAACCAGCATTCCCTCGGGACTAAAACCGCACCCTTTCAATGGGGGCGGTCCCAAGTCTTGCCGGGGCAGTTTCGATTTCGTTTGAACCGGTTGCTGGCAGAAAGTTGTTGGACACAAGGTATTTCGGACTAGACCTCTGCCGAACAACGTCAGAGGTTTGCTTGATTACTCCCGGTAAACGCCCCAGTGCCCGCGCTTGCCTATGCACGCGCGGGGCTCGATCTCCTAGCGCAATGCCAACCTATCGTTACTGATACGGAGTTGAGGGTTGATCCGCCGATTTAGCGCTTATAAAGCGGAATGGTGGGGTCGGAAAAACTCTGAGGAGTAGCGGGGCATTAGCAGCGCATGCCCAATCCCCGCGCAAACCGATGAGCAGCCACTGAGCGCCCAGCAGGTTGGAAGTTTTCTCAACAATAGTTCATATGGAAACTATTTCTATGTAATCTACTTCCATGAAAGACGCAAATGAAACTGATCTGACCGTCAGCGACCTGAAGAAGCACGTTGGGTTCTGGCTCCGCTTCGTCTCCAATCACGTCTCGCACGCCTTTGCCCGCAAGCTCCGGGCCAGCGGAGTGACCGTGGCCGAGTGGGTGGTGATGCGGAAGATGTTTGACGATGAGGAGATCTCGCCGGGCGTTGTGGCGGAGCGGATTGGGATGACGCGCGGCGGCGTGTCTAAACTTGTGGACCGGCTCGTGAGCAAGAAGCTCGTTACCCGCCGGGATCGCAGCGATGACCGCCGCTTCCAGTCGATTGCGCTAACGGCAGCGGGGCGGCGGCTGATTCCCCAACTGGCAGCCTTGGCCGACCAGAACGACGAGGAATTCTTTCGTCCGCTCTCGGTCCGTGAGCGCGCTACGATGATCGCAACGATGAAGAAGCTGGTCGAGGCACACGGCCTGCAGACACTACCAACCGAGTAAAGGAGAAGGGATAAGCAAACAAGTGATTCACGAACTCGCGATCGCAACACAGCAAGGCAAGATGACCTTCCCTCAAGTCGTCAAAGGACTGCTCGAAGCCGGAGTGGAATCGTACCTCGTGGACTTCGCAGCAAAGCAGAAGATCCACTATTTAACGGACGGAACTACGCACACGGTTCCCATGATCCTGAACCCTGATCCGATAGCGGCGGAGTTTGACTGTGCCGCCTTGGTGGCGGCAATTCGCGGCGCCCAGGCAGACACTGTGCGGTACCCCGAGTTTGTGAAGCGGTCGACCGCGGCAGGCGTGATCGGCTATTGGGACTTCCTGACCGGCAAAAGGGTGATCTACTTTGGCCGGAAAGGCGAACAGCACGTCGAGGAGTTCCCGAAGCCGAAAGCCTGAGCAAGCCAGCCCTGAGCAAGTCGGGACCATGCCCAACCGTCGGAATTTGACCTCAAAAGGAAACACTATGACTGCAATCTCAGTGACCTTGTCTGTTCAAATCGCCTGCCTTGCGACAGAGGCTTACCGGTTCATCGCCGATCCCGCGACGATGCCGCAGTGGGCTATCCACAATGTCAAATCGATCCGGCCTGTGGAGCAAAACGAGTGGGAGATTCAAACGCCTCGCGGCACCGGGAGACTGATTCCGCATTATGATCGGACGTACGGCATCCTCGACCACGAGTTCGTCGATCCGAAGGAGGGATCGTGGGAGGTCTCTGCCCGGATTGTGCCGGCGGGAGTAAAAAATTCCGTCTACATGATCACGCTTGTCAAGCCGCCCTCCATGCCCGAGGAGGCCTTCAGGCAGGGGATGCCGTTCGTTGAAGAGGAACTGCAAATGATGAGGCGCATCCTCGGTCGGCAAGTGTGATCGCGCGAAGATGCCCGTGTTTCAGCGGGGCGCAGATAACCGTACTACCAGGTCGGCCAACCGACCTGGCGTCGCGAATCGAGCAACACGAAGGAGCTTTGAAGGTCTTTGATATTGTCCAATACCTGGGATTCCACCGGAGCACCGTCTATCAGATGGTAAACGCAGGTCGCATGCCACATTGGCAGTTCGGCGATTCAATCCGGTTCGACGCCGTACAACTTGCAGCCTGGCTTCGGGAAGCGATGGACACCTCCAAGCCCATCGCCCACGCCGAGTTCATCACAACCTGCTGGATGGGCTCTGCTACCTGCACATCAACGTCGTGCGCGACGAATACGCCGTCTCAGGGGACGGCATGAAGCTCTTCGGCGTGCTCGATCTGAAAAACCTTTTTCGACCGTGCGTACTCCTCGCTGGGCATTCTCAATGCCAATGACATGTACAGGGCGGCGTAGTCGTTCTTGTTCTGAGTGGTTTTAGCCTCCGCACTCCTTTAAGTAGCGCAAAAAGCGGGGAAACAGGGAAATGAGTTCCCTGATATGGCCTTGAAAATTCCCTGCTCTGTTTGCCGCCAATTGCCGCGATCACAAGAAATCAAGCTTGCGGCGGCAACGCGCGGCTTCCCATCGGCCGAGCGGTTCCGTCCGTTTCGAGGAATACCAACCACGACTGATCCTGCGCCAGCACTTCCTTGAGTTCCGGCTCGCTCAATACCATGCATGCCGTGGAGAGCGCATCGGATTCAGCTGCGGCATCGGTCAGGGCCCAGGCGCGGTTCTGCCGCAAGGCCGGCTGGCCGGTGCGTGGATCAAGAATATGTCTTCCCTTCACCGCCAGCCCCGAGCCGCTCAGTGAAGCGTGCGTCAGAAAGAATCGCTGCTGGGCGTTGTCGTCACCCAAGCCGCAGGACCAGCCGGCGGCATCCTTCGGCGCATCGCCTGCCAAAATGCTGCTGCCGCCCGCAACCAGTAAAAACGACGGGCAATCCCAGTTCCGCAGCAATTCCGCCATGCGGTCCAGTGCAAACCCTTTGCCGATGGCGCCCAGATCGAATTCCAGCCGCCCGCTCTCGCAGCGGATTGATGACTCCCCGGGCAGCAAACTCCACTGTGGTAAAGAAGTTTGTGTTTGCAAGGCGGAGGCCGTGACGGAAAACGCGCCTTGCATGGCTAATTCCATTTTCTTTGCGACTTCAAGGCAGGCGAATGTGGGCTCGCTCAGGCAGATCTTTTCGCCCGGCGCGAGCCCGGCGATCTGTGCCATTGCGCTGTTGGCGCGAAAGCGGCTTAAGTCCAATTCCAGCTTGTCCAGAAGATCGAGCGCGCCCTGTGCAGCTTGCGCGGCATACGTTCGCTCTTCGCCGGCGATGCGCACATCGAAGTAGGTCGCCATGGCGCGATGGTTGAATTGGTGGATGTCAGCCATACGATTTCATTTCGGCGCGGGCGGCCACAAAACGATCAGCACGCCGGGCCGGAGTTCGAAAAACTCCGGGCGAAGATTCTGCCATTGATTGCCGTATTGGTCCGCGGCTTCAGTGGAGGTGATGTAAAAATCCGCTGTTCCCACCTGCTGCCCCGGCTGCCAGAACCCGACTTCGGAAAAGTGCCGCAGATACCACGGCAACGGCCAGGGATCGGTGGCAATGACGGCGATGCGCGGCGATGCGAGTGCATTCTGGCGCGCCAGCTCAGCCACCTCCGCGGGCAATTCCAGCAAACCCTCCGATGTTTGGGCATAGGCATACGGATTGCTCTCATCGGCAGGATGGGCAAAGACACGCTGGCGCGTATCGTGGGCGATCAAAGCCGCGACCATAGCCCCCAGCAGGATGCAAAAAGCCGGCATAACTATGCGGAGAGCGGGAACCTTGGCCGGCAGGTGCCACAGCAACTTCATCGCCAGGCCGGCGAACAAGGCGATGGGCAGCCAGAAATTCAGAGCGAGCCACGGCGTCTTGTACGGAATCAGACTATAGATTAGGGCAAGGAAGAAGGCATAGAACGCAAGAAATCCATACGGCGATGCAGTGCGCTTTCTAACGGTCTGAATGAATCCGATGCAGGCCAAGGCAGAGATGAGTCTGCCCGACCAGCTGGCGGTGAGGAGCTCGGCAAAATACCAGAAGGGCTTTTGGTGGCCTTCACCGCCTGCCCTTGCCAGGAAATTGGGGCCTGCGTGCAACAACGCTGCGAGCGCCTTCCAATTGCTGCCAAACCACGTGAACAGCGCCACACTGATCAAGACGAAAACGGCAACTGCCGGCAGAACCGCCTTGAGCCGCCATAAGCCGCCAAGACTTTTCCCGTGTAGATTCCAGAGCCAGAAGACGAACGCGGCGGAAGCCAGCGCGAAGATGTGAAGAACGGCGGTTTCCTTGCATGCGAGCATCAACGCCGCGCAGACGGCAGCCAGTGCTGCCTGCCCGGCAGAGCGCATTTTGCATGCGCGCCAACCGGTCAAAATCAATCCAAAGGTGGCGGCGGTAAAAAGGGACTCATGAATAAAATATCGGTCATAGTAGACAGGCAGAGAAGCGCCGGCGAACAGCAGTGCGGCGATCAGGCAGGGCACGAAGCCGAACATTTCCACCGCCGCGCCAAAAAGCAGAATGGTGACGGTTCCGGCCAGGACCGTTGTCAGGCGCAGCTCCGATTCCGTCAGGTCAGCAAATGCCTTTGTGCCCTGCATTCTGACCAGCGGCAAGGCAAGCGCTGCAAGCGCCGGACCATGTCGGTCCTGTGGATCGTAGGTGTAGGTTTCGCCGGCCAGCAATTGTCCCACGATGTACGCGTTGACGGCTTCATCCGTGTGCATGGGCCGCACACCTAGTTGCGGCAGGCGAAGGAGCAGTCCGAAAAGCGCGATAAGAAGAAAAGCCGCCCAGCGAGTCCACTGCGAAGGACCGATGGAATTTCCCATTGCGGGCGATCTGTCCCTGTGATGGAGAACAGCATGGGAAGGATCGACAGGCGGATCGGCGCTCATAGAATCGATCCGCCAAATTGCGGCGTTCCCTGCGGTGGTGTGTCCTTCCAGGATCGTACCAAGTCACGGCTCCCTGGTGACCGCATTGACCTCATCGTTGCGGTTTTGGAGTACGGCAATTCCGAAATGTTCTAAGCATCGGTCCTATGCGATGGTCCTGGCCGATGTCCTTTTCGTTTGCATATCTGCTGTTGCCGGACAGCACATCCAGAGCCGGCAACGGGTTGTCGCGCCGGAACACCAGCGCAGCAACAGGCGGACTCAGGCGGCCGGCTTGCCCCACACTTCAACTTCAATGTAGTCGTTCAATTTGTTGGCCGTGTTCCCGTTGCTGTAGAGGCGGACATAGCGTCCCTTCACGCCCTTGGCGTCGATCAACTTGCCCTCGTACGTTTCGATGTAATTCAAATCCTTGCCCGCACCAAGGCCAAGCTCGTTGTGAAAGTCGTTGTTGAAGATGGTCGCTACGCCCGACCGGAACGTAGGATCGTCGGAGACTTGCACCACAACATCGCGATACACGCGCGCCTGCGAATGGAAGTGCCAGACGAGCACGGCGTAGATATTCGCACGCTGAGCCAGGTCGATCTGCGCCCATTGTTTGCCGGGTCCAAGCTCGACCCACGAGCCTTCGTTGCCGTCCTTGTCTCCATCGGTGATCATGTCCAGCGTTCCGACGATGGGGCTGTTGTCGCTCGCGGTGACTTTCTTGTCTTTAGCTAGGTTTCTGCTGCCGGCGGGCACCAGAAAATCGGGGCGTTTGCTTCTCGTCGGACGCTCAAGATTGGGCACATTGAGGGGCATCGGCGTTCCTACAAAGAGAGGCCGCGGCAATCGCGTTTTCAAAACAACTTTGTCCTGTCCCAGCGCGGCAATCGCTACCACCAGCACCGTCAGAACGGTAAGAGTCTTCGCCAGCATTTTTATCATCGTCTCAGGCTTTCACTTCCTCGGCAGTGATGGCAAGCCGCGTTTGGGCGGCAACGGCTTCATTTGCTTTGTGGATAGTATATTCGCTGCTGAATGCTTCATCGCCGGGGCAATTCAATTTTGCCGTCCCGCGGATGGCGTTGAAAAAGTTCTCCAAGTGTGGCTGATGCGGGGGTTTGTTGAAAAACACCGGAATCTCATACTCCGCCAGTTGCGCGGTTTCGCGCACGTCCACTTTCGCGGCGTCCGCTGCGGAGGCTGTCTTGGCGCGGACATAGCCCTTCTGGGCCAGGTCGTCCCATGAAACCGTCGTGGCGCGCGCCTCGCGGTAAATCGCGCAAAGCGACGGATCTTCCGACATCTTGATGGTGCCGTCGTCGCCCATGAACGTCTCAAAGTAGCCGCCGCCCGAGCTGGTGGTCGTCTGCACCTGGTAGAACGCGCGCGCCACGCCCTGGGCCAGCGGATACTCGTAAATCACCATCACGTTGTCATACCAGTCGTGGCTCTTGTAGTAATCCAGTCCGCCGCTGGCGATCACCGACTTCGGCGTTACGCCCAGCCACCAGTTGAAAATGTCGATCTGGTGCGCGCCGAGATCAGACAACGGCCCACCGCCGAGTCCCTTGTACCAGCGCCAGTTGCGGAACTGGTGCATGTCTTTATAGCCGTATTTGGCAAGCATGCTGGCGGGCATCTCGTATTTCTTGGGCCAGCCGAAATCTTCCTTCACTGCCCGGTTCCATTGCGCCTGCGCCCCCGTCAGGCGGCCGCAGAATTGCGCCTCGTGCAGCAGTCGGTTCAGTGTGAAAAGGTAGCGCGGGTTGCTGCGCCGCTGGTGGCCGATCTGTAACAGCTTTCCGGTCTCGCGCATGGTCTGCACCATGGAGCGCGCGCCGTCGATCGTATTGCTCATCGTCTTTTCGCAATACACGTGCAGGCCGGCCTTCAGGCATGTGTTGGTCATGGGCGCGTGCCAGAAGTCAGGTGTAGCGATCAGCACCGCCTGCAGGTCTTTTTCCTTGGCCAGCAAATCCTCGTAATTCTCGTAGATGCGGACCTCATTACCGATTTTCTCCAGGTAGCGCGCGCCCTCGTTGCGGTGGTAATCCCATATATCGCACAGCGCCACAAGCTTGACGCCCTCGATATTCAGAAGGGATTCCAGCAATACCTTGCCCTCCTCGCCATAACCGATGAGGGCGATGTTGATAGTGTTCAGCGAAGAACTCTTGGCGCTTGCCGGTTTTTTCCCGGAGTTGGACTTGCAGGCGTCCAGCAACAGACCAGCGCCGGCGACCGCGGTTGCGGCGATGAACTCACGACGGTTGAGAAGAGAATCTACCATTTTTTCAGGACCGCAAATCGGTTGTGTTCGACAAGCAGAAATGCCGCTGCCACCAGGCCAATATGAATGCCAAGATAGGCCACGCCGGCATCTTGATCGATGAGAACCAGGCCTACGGTCAGCGCAATGTAAAGCGCCGCCTGGGCAAGCAGCGACAGACGAGTGCCCAGGCCGATCACGAGCATGATCCCGGTGAGAATAAACGCCGGGCCAAGCATGCGGTCGAAGGCCACCAATACGAACTTCGGAAACAGCGGCTCGTGGTAGAACTTGTCACTGAGCGCGGCGGGGATGCCTGCGTAATTGGCCAGCGCATAGGACTTGACGTTCACGTTGACCATCACGCCGCTCGCATCCGGCTGGCCGGTCGTGGGATCGATGAGCGGCACGGCCACGGTTCGATAGGCACTGAATTTCTCAATGCCCACAAATAGGGCGCGCACGCCGAGCCAAAGGCGCAAAATCAGAAAGGCAAAGGTAAAATCCCAACGGACTTTCTGGCCGTGATCCTGCATTCGTTCAGTCGAATCGGTCATGTCTCCTCGGTCGATGCCAAGGTTGAAGTGCAAAGTTAATCGAAAAAGACTGTGCTCCTAGCCGGTGAAAACAACGGATCCCGGCCGGGCCGTAGAGTAGTTCAGCTCATCTTCCAGGGCGCGCGATATTCGCGTGTCATCAGCTTGCTGGCTGCTTCATCGCCGATGATCTTCTCTTCCTTTGCGTCCCACCGGATCTTTCTTCCGGTAAGCATGGAGATCAGGCAAAGGTGCCCGGGGACGGCCGAGTTATGCCCGACTTCAACGGGCGTAACGGTCGCTTGGCGCGTTCTTATGCAATCCAGGAAGTTCTGCTGGTGATTGGAAGAGGTGTAGAGCTTCACCTTGCGCAGTTCTCTGGGCAGGTATTTGCCCTGCTTCCATGCGGGATTGGAGGCGTCCATTGCGCCACGATCCACCCATACCCAGCCCTCGGTGCCAATCCACTTCACGCCGCCCTTGATATCCGGGTAGCCGCCGGCGATGGTCATTGTGACGCCCTGCGGATACTTCAATTCAAACCGGTATTTCGGCGCGGTGTTCCAAACGGCGTTAGCTGGTGGCAGTTCGCCGTTGCCTTCCACCTCAGACGGGCCGGAGTTATCGAAATTCAGGCCCCAGTGCGCGATGTCGCAATGATGCCCGATCCAGTCCAGAAGCTCCCCGCCGCCCGTGTTGTAAGTCCAGCGCCAGGATTTATGGGAGCGCGCCCTGATGTAAGGCTCCATCTTCGATGGGCCAATCCAGGTGTTGTAATCCAACTCCGGCGGAGGGTCGGTGACCAGCAGGTCCCAGGCCTTGGTGTCGGGCACAACCCGCTCCAGGCTCGCAACGGTTATTCCCTGGGCAGCCAGCTTGGCCAGCGCCTCTTTCTGCACGCCATCGAAATCCGCGTTGCCGCCCGGCAGGCCGACTTCCACATGGGTCACCGTGCCGATGAGTCCGTTGCGCACGATCTCAGCAGCCTTATGAAAGGTCGGAACCGAGCGCTGCCATGAGCCCATCTGCCAGATGATGCTGTTCTGCTGAACTGCGCGAACAATGGATTGCTGTTCGGCGATGGTGTGCGCGAGGGGCTTCTCGGCGTAGATGTCTTTCTTGCGACGCGCGGCCTCGGTGGCCACGATCTCATGCCAATGATCGGGCACGGCAATCATCACGGCATCGATATCCTCGCGCGCCAGCAGCTCCCGGTAATCGTGGTAGCCTTTGCAATCCTCGTTCCCGTAGGCCTCGTTGATCATCTTCACCGCGGCCCGCAGGTGGTTGGCATCGATATCGCAAGCCGCGACAACCTGGCAGTCTTCCAAGGCCAGAAAGGACTGCGTATTTCCCACCCCCTGCCAGCCCATGCCGATCACCCCAATGTTGATGCGGTTGTTGGCTGAAGAGCCCGAGCTCTGCGCAGCAAAGGCGGGCAGCACGGCGGGCAGAATTGCTGCCGATCCGGCAGCCTTCAGGAAGTGACGCCGATTGAACAGAGGAAACCTCTGTGTGTTTTCAGAACGAGACTGTTGGGACATGATCCATTTAAATATCACTTTTCCCCGTGTGCTTGCAACCAAGGATAGATTCGGTCGAAAGATGCGGAAACAGCTGCACCTCAACGAGTGCGGGCACCACGCAGCAAGGAAATCTCTAAAGTCACCGGAACCGCAGTGCGGACACCGCGATTTCCCAACAAGAAGTAAGCCGATTTCGACCACCGACGAGAGCCGTGCCGGCAACCATTCCCACAAGGCTCTTGCAGCGATCAATGGCTAAACAATTTAAAGAATCCTGCGCTGCACATACAACAGCAGAGCCCGCAGGAATACTCCGAATCACCTTTCATTTTCATTCGCGCGAACAAGGGAAGTGAATGGTGCACGTACATCGATCTCCACTCATCGCACGTTGTCTCGCGCACATGAGCATAAATTTCCCTGTTAACGGAAATTTGTACGGAGAGAGGTTCTACAGACTGCGTCCACCGCCATACATCTTGCTATTGTTATGATTCTAATGATAGTCCCAAGACAGAGAAACACTTAGAAGAGATCTGCCCGGTCTGATTTGTCCATGCGGTACGCCAGATCAACTTCTGCGCGGCATTTTGTATTACCCCGCAAGAAAGAAAAAGCCTTTGGATAAATCACGGCTGCTCCTTCAGGAAACAAACTGTGCCCCGAGCCAACTGTAAAGCTCCTCTGGCGCTACTGGGCGTTCCGGACTCCATCCCAGGCTCTTTCCTGCGGGCAAAATCACATAGGCGGAATCTCGATATTCCGAGACGCATAGACAAATTGTATGTTCCTGTTCTGGATACCGGGAAGCAGCAAGCCAAACATAGCGGGCAAGGATGAGCGCATCAATTGCGCTGTTCTCCGGATCGTCCACATCGGGGAGCGAGCTGATTCTCTGCTGATTCTCAAAAACGGCAATGCTTGTAAACGGCTTGGGCTTACTTCGCATGCCAAAACGGGCAACAATCGTCCGGGGACGAGCGCGGCGAAGCACCTCGGCGGCCGCCCATTCGACGAAAGCGTTGGAGAAGATGACAGCGCCATTTCCGCTGAGAAACAAGTCTATGACAAATTTCCGCAGCCTGGGCTGGTTGGCAACTTCCAATGGCCAGAGGTCCCAGCCATTCCATGACTCGAGCCGTAGCTTCGAGATAACTTCATCGGTGGCTTGAATATCTTTGGGAGCTTTATTTAGCTCGGCAAGAAATTTATCGCGAAACGGTTTGAGAACCGAATAGCTCAAAGAAGAGACGGCAATTGGGGAGAGAGAAGAAAGCATACCGCTGAGTTTAGCCTCGGCGTCGATGAGCCACAGATCGGAGCTTTCCACGCTGCCTTGCTGCGCCGCCAAGGTCGCGATCCCGGAGAGATTTAGCTGGCCTTGCATCGCCAGTTCGCAGAATCTTCCTGAGTTACCCGAGATCTTGATCACATGCCCGCGAGGATCCCATAGTTTCCAGGCGGATAGCGGGTCGACGGGCAGGCTGCTGGGCAGAAAGAGCAGAATCAGGCGTGTGCGGTCAGCTTGAATCAGTGTGGAGTCGCGCGCGGCGGCGTTGATAGCCTCGAAGACTCTTTGCACCTCTCGGCGCCATGCGGCATAGTATTCTGACCGTGCAAGTTGGGATGCATTTTCGATCGTGTCAGAGGCCTCAGAGAAATTCCAGTGCTTGACGCCCATCTTCAATTCGAGTGCCTGTAGCGGCGCAGTGAGTGCATCCAGGGCAGAGGGACTAAGTGTCGCTGTGCCCTTCATGAAGTTCGAGAAGCGATTCTGCTCGAACGGGAAGAGGGTTTCCCATTGGCTTAATTGCTGATTCAATGCAGGCCGCAGCGTCACTGGTAATCGCTCGATTAATCGGCGATAAGCATCCGTGCTTGGTGCTTCTTTCCGCGCTATGCCAGGCCATTCAGTCATCGTGGCTCCAAATCATGCAGATAGTCCGGGCAGAGGCTTCCCAGGAAGATCCAGGTCCTTGATCCCAAACAGGCCCGCAATAGTTGGACAAAGGTCGATGTGTTGGACGGGTCGCTCCACCACATCGGTGGACCGCGCGGCTTCTCCCAGGCACATCATCCATGTCAGGCTAGTGGAATCGTCGATCGACCTATGATTGAAGAAGCCATTGGTGCTCGAACCGTCAAAGTCCCGCCCGAATTCGGGAAGAACAAACAAAGTGGTCTTGCCACGGTACGAGGGCTGCGATTTGACCAGATTCCAGAGTTCATAAACCAGGCGATCCATTGTTCGGATGCCGGCTAGATGCATGGAATACGAACCAAAGTGCGCAACTTCAACATCGGAAAATGTAATTACGAGTAGAGAGGGTGCGAAGCGCCGCATTACTTCCTCGCTGACAAGAAAAGTAAATTCATCTCCCGTGATGGGCACATTCGTACGAACCAAACCTTCGATGGCTTGCTGCATCGAGTCTTGCATGCGAAGGTCAAGGAACGAAGTTTCTCCTGAGACAGACCAGCCCAGGCCCTCATAGTTATCGGCATGCTGCAGGATGGCCTCAAGTTCGGCCTGCATAGCGGCCCGATCCGCGCTATGCTCAGCGTGTCCCTGTTCGGCTGCACGAATCACTGCATTGATCAGCAACTGCTTGGGGAAAACCACGTTCCCGCCATAGCGGGGACCAAAGTCTCGAATCGAGCTGGCGCCTATTCGGCTGGTGAGCGCTTTATTACTTGAGATCAACCAGGCATTGTCCTGGGAAAGTTCCATGCGCTTGCGCAGATACTCAAAGAAAGTCGGATTCACCGGCGGTGTCTTCCCCCAGTCGTCCAACCTTTGCCAATTCCCGGTAAGAATGCTGGAAATTGTGTTGTAGTGCGATGTCGCGCCAGCATTGCGAATGAAGGGATAAAACACGCTCTGGGGCAGCAGTTCGCGGTAAAGATGGGGAATGTTTCCAAGGCCCGTATCTGAAAAGCTCTCAGCTCGACGTATTCCGCCGCATGCCAGGACGATGACCTTCCGTTCGTTCTTCCCCGAGGTACTGGGGGACTCGTCGGCAAAGGCGCATCTGTGCAGACTGGCCCACCGGTCCACCAGCAGGATTGCAGCCGCTTTCAGCAGACTCCTTCGAGATGCATCCATCGCACACCATGGCTTACCGGGACAACTCACAAACTCCGCGCGGAGCGGGAATCCGTCCGCAAACAGATACTAATCCACAATAGCCTCTAAAACAATGTCTCCCGCAGGCGCTTTCACGCCTGCGGGAGCCTTGCCGTTCAAGTGCAAGGCGCGCCCTCGCGCCTTGCAGGTTATCTACCGTTCTAGAACACGTACTTTCCGGAAAGCTGGAAGAAGCGGGCATCCGGCGTGTGGAGCTGGAACGGCTGAGCATTGGTGATGTTACCGGCGCTCGAACTAAGGTTGGTGGTGCCTGGCTGGCCCCAGGACGGGGTATTGAAAAGGTTAAAGGCGTCCGCACGGAACTGGACGTACTGCTCGCGCCAGGTTTTAAAGCTTTTGAACATGGACATGTTGACACGCTCAAATCCCGGTCCATAGATCTGGTTTGACTTTGAACCGGCATACTGAATGGCGCTGGCAAGGTCGGTCAATAATGTACCAATCGGGATGTTGGTTCCCGGCGTCGGGTCGATGAACGCGCAAGGGTTATACCAGTTCGTCTTGTTTTTCACGGTAGCTGGGCAGGAAGTAGAGTCGAGGTTCGCCGCAGGAACAGAGCCACCGCCCTTGAACGGATTGCCAACCTTGATTGCATTCAACTGGTTAAAACCGTTGGCGCCTTCGAAATTGCCGCCGCCAGTAGTAACGGTAAACGGGATGCCTGTTTGCGCTTGCCATGTCAGACTCGACGACCAGCCGCCCACGAGGTAGTCCAGCGCACCGCCTTGACGCATATATTTCCGGCCTTTGCCGAACGGCAAATCATACAAACCGTTCACCGTGATGCGGTGACGGGTGTCGTAATTGGCGTTCGTGTACTCAGCTTTGAGTGGGATGAGGTTTGTATTCCGATAAGCCGGGCCACCCCCGATACCGGGATTGCCAGCGTCGTCCAGGGCATGTGACCAGGTATACGAGGCCAGGAAGCTCAATCCGTCAGAGTAGCGCTTTTCGAGTTTTGCCTGCAGTCCGTTATACATCGATTCGCCTATCCACTGCTCGGCGCTAGCCGATAGAGATATGACTGGGAATGCTTGGGTACTCAACTCGCCAGGATTGGTCACAGCAAGAGAACCGACCGGGTCGGTGCCAGCAAACGTGTGCTTGGCATTATTTCCGACGTACGCAACAGTTGCGACCATGTCTTTGGTTATTTCGCGCTCAACCGTCAGGTTGTAGCTTTGAGTATATGGAGTCTTGATGTTGGTATCAGACATCGCGACGCCACTTGAACCGCCATAAGCAGCTATGCCGCCATTATCAAAAAATCCCGCTCCCCCAGTCTCGATGGTTGAAGCGTACGCAAGAGGGGTAAGACCAGGCGGCGTATTATACAAAGGCGTACCTGGCGATTGCGGTGCGCCGGGAACCCCATAATTGTAATCCGGGGTAGCGTTGGATGGGCATCCGCTATTGATGTTGAAGGCTCCGCCCTCGGTGTTTGGATCGCAGGCGCCATACTGCCTCAGGTACTGATTGTTAACAACTACCGTATACGAGAACGGATAGTTTGTTTCCAGCTCGGCGCCTCCAGGAGCTTCAATAGCTCCGTAGAATAAGCCGTAGGCTGCGCGCACTACCGTCTTTGGATTGACCTGATAGGCAAGCCCAATGCGCGGACCAAAGTTATAATGCTGAACGCCTACCAAAGAGTGGGGGTTGGCGTCGGTGTATTCAATGTTAACGTTGTTTGACTGCAGCGAACTCACAAAAGTAGACGAAAGAGTGGCAGAGTTCGCGACCTGGGCAGGCAATATATAGTGGCCCACGCCGACTGCGTCAGACCCGCCTGTACCTTGGCCCTCTGCGGTTACACTTTGCGAATCAATGACAAAGTTGGCCAGATTGCCCGGCTTGCTGCTGTCCGGCTGAATATAGTCGTACCGCAGGCCCAGGTTCACGGTCAGCTTGGAGTTGTATCTCCAGTCATCCTGAAAGTACGCGGCACGGTAATTACGATAGTACTCAGTATCCCAACCCGGAGACATCTTAATATTCCCCAGGTTGTCGGTCAACATGTCGGCCGCACCGAATCCGGTATCACCGATACCAGCGCTATTCGGACCGGAGCCGTAATCTTTGCCGGTATATGCGCCGTTGAAGTTGTATCCGTTACGCGGATACGTGGACTGGGCAAAGGAGGTGCGGATACTCTCAAGCTGTACGCCGAGCTTGAAGGAATGGCTCCCATGGATCTTGGTAATGTTGTCGAGAATCTGGTAAATGTTCTGGCGCTCGACGGACGGAGTGTCATGGCTTGAACCGGCTCCAGTGAAGCCAGCAATGCGCATCGCCGGGAGGCCCCCATTCGGACCGGCAAAACCGGTAAAAGGCACGCCGCCCATTCCAGGAATCAACTGGTCCGCCGGGACATTGCCGTTCAACTGAGAGTACTCGAATAGACCCCAGTTATATCCGAAGCGAAATTCATTGACGAGATTGGGAGAGAAAAGGTGGGTTTCGCTGCCCATGAAGTTCTGCGCTAGGTTAAAAACGGTGCCGTCCGTTCCAAAGCCGCCGCCATCGAGAATGTTCCCGAGCGGAGGTGCATAGTGGGTTTGCTCGTGCGTGTAGCTATAGCGCGCGTAGCTCTGATCCTTGGCGCTGACGTTCCAGTCCAGGCGCTGATCCCACTGCCAGGTGTCGTCATGGATGGGCACATTTACGTTGTAATTGCTATACGATTGCCCACTGTCCGGAGTACCCAAATTGGCTGATGTCCAACCACCCGCGTTCGGTAGGGGGTAAGCATTCATAACTTCCAGTGCAACGGTATCCATCATACCGCCGATGCTTGGATCTCCTGGGGAAAGAACGTTTGTGGTGGGCACGCCATTTCCCACGCCCGGGGTGGATTGTGTGGAATCCCAGGCGAGATCCGCACATCCATTGCCGACGTATCCGTTGGCGGTGCTGTAGACGCATGGGCCGCCCGGGTTCGCTACGACTCCGCCGGTTTGGGTCAAGGGAACCTGACCACCAGTATTCGGCGCAAAGATACCGATGGGCTGGCCGGCCGAATTGTGGTTTGAATCGAAGAGCTCTGAAAAGTCTCCTTTGCGCATGCTGGGCGTGGGTACGGTGTAAGACCCACCACCTAGGTTAGGTTGGGCAAATGCGATACGATTTGCCTCCGCATCTCCGAAATAGAAGAGCTTGTTCTTCCAGATGGGTCCACCGAGCGTGGCTCCGAACTGGTTCTCATGGTACGCGGGAACAGTGATCGCGGTGCCGGCGGCATTAGGCGCACCGTCCCAATCTGCCGCATCAAAAGCGTTATTGCGGACGTACTCCCACAGGTCTCCGTGGATCTGGTTGGTGCCCGACTTGATGCTGGCGCTGAGCACGGCTCCAGCCGAGTGTCCGAACTCGGCACTGTAGTTGGAGGTGTCGATCTTGAATTCAGCCAGCGCGTCCGGTGGAGGCCGCACATTGTAGCTGGCCCCGTTTTGGAAGTCGTCGACGTTCACATTGTTGTCGACACCGTCCAGGATGAAGTTGTTCTGGGTCGTGCGCTGGCCATTGGCTGAGAAGTCACCCGTAAGGCCGCCGCGCGCGCCTCCCGCCGATAAGCCGGGAGCGACGCCGGCCGTCAACTGCGCGATATAGACCCAGTTGCGCCCGTTGAGCGGTGTGGCGTTGATAGTGTCAGTGTCCATAACCTGACCCACAGTGGACGACTCATTCTCCAGCAGGGGGGGAGCAGAGGTCACCGTCACGGTCTCCTTTGCGCCGCCGGGTTTCAAGCCGATGGGAATATTCAACCGGTCCTGAATATCCACGTGCACATTCTCCTGGGTCGTCGTTTCAAACCCGGGAGCCGTGGCGCTCACTGTGTAATTGCCGATCTTGATCGGAGAGAAACCATATTCTCCTTTCGTGTCCGAAATGGTCTGCAATACGAAACCTGTGTCCGTATTGGTGAGTGTTACTTGGGCGCGCGGGATGACAGCGCCAGTGGGATCTTTCACGACACCGGTGATAGCTCCCTGGTCAACCTGGGCTAATGCCTTGCGTCCTGAAAAGACGCAGCAAAAGCCAAGGACGAACAAGACAACGCACATAATGCGCCACTTCGTCTGCCACAATTGACTGCTTCCCATTTTTTCCAATCCTCTCTTGCGGTTTATTTCCGCACTTTTCACGACTTCCATCCGATCGCTTTCGCTCTCCATTTCAGAGATGATTACGGACCATAGCATATGTAATGAATAAAAGGCAATAAAAAAGTACAAAAAATAAAAAAACAAAGAATATGCACAGCCCTCTGGTAAATAAGGGGTTGCAGTCTGCATCTCCGGTTCTGCGAGTCTCACCTCCGTTCACTGCCTTGACGAGCTTATCCGCCTCCGCAGTCTTGGCCCTCCCCTGCACCTTTTTAGAGCGCCTGCGCCCCTCCGGAGCCGGATGAGATTTCCGGGCACGTCGTAGTGCACCAACTCCAGAGAAAACAAGGGGCTGCTGCGTGATCGCGCTCGCGGTTGTGCCAGCCAAAGAGCCGTAGCAGAAGGCGCGTGCAGTGTCGATGAACCAAAGCGTTTGGAGAACTGGGCCCGGTTCTTGAGTGCTTTAAACCGGCTCTCCGCGTCCGGATTTTCATCCGAGTCATGAGTGTCCGGCTGGGAGTTTTCGTGCTGGAGACGGATGTCGTGGATCCGAAAGCGTCGGTGGCAGCTTTGACACCGGCTTCCTGCGTGAAACCCCGGCTCGGCGACCTGCTCCGCAAGGGGAACCGCGCAGCAGCTCGTTCCGTTACGCGGCTGGGAGGCGCAAAGATGCCTCGCGGCATCTCATACCGCGAACGCCTTTTCCACGGCGAGGAAACGCGAACCTAACCCCTTAAGCCTGAATGACTTCAACGCCACGCGCTCGCAACGCCTTGACGAAGTCCTCCGGAGCTTTGGTGTCGGTAATCAACCGGTGGATTTGGTCGATCGAGCCGATACGGGATACGCTGCGCCGGCCGAGTTTGCTGAAATCGGCCACTACGGTGGTCTCCTTGGCTGCTTTCACCATCATCCCGTTCAGTTGGGCCTCCAGTACGTCCGGCGTGGTTGGACCGTCTTCCAGGTCGAATCCGTCCACAGCCAGGAAGAGCCGATCGGCATGCAGGTCCTTCAGCATCGCCACGGCCGGCGGTCCGACAAACGAAAGCGATACGGGGCGTAGAACGCCGCCAATGCCAATGACGGAGATCCCGGGCGCATCCACCAATTCCGACACCACGTTCATGGCGTTCGAGATAACGGTGACCCCGTGGATCGTGCTGGCTTTCAGTTGCCGTGCAATCTCTGCGGTTGTGGTGCCGGAGTCGAGAATAATCACCTCGCCCGGCTGGATCAGGTTGGCAGCCGCCCGGCCAATCAGAGTCTTCTCCGCCCTATGCACAGACGCCTTGAGGCGAAGCGGGTAGTCACGAGTGGCTTCCAATTGCCGCACTGCGCCGCCATGCGATCGCACTACAGCACCGGTAGCGCCCAGGGCGTCCAAGTCCGAGCGAACCGTGACCGCCGAAATCGAAAACCGCTCCACCAGGTCTCGAACGGTGATTTGCCCTTGCTGTTCCAACAAATCCAGAATCTTCCGGCGGCGCTGCTCGGCAAGCAGCGGATTTTCGCTATTGGCACGTCGCATCCCGTAAGTTTAAGGATATGCAAATGCTTAGTCAACTGTTCTTAGCGGAAAGTGCTTCTCTGCGCTTGTGCTTGCTTTCCTTACCAAAGGATATTGGCCTAGGATCGAAGGGGATGGGGAAAATCAGCGGTTTGCCTGCATTTGAGGAAAAGATCGGTCACCGTGGATGCCCTCGACGAGATCAAGAGGCGCGTTCGTAGATGTCCCCATATCCAGCACTGACGGAGCCGCGTTCCAGTGATCCTGAGTCGATATTCGCAAACCTTGCGATTGCCTGCTTCGAATCGCCCGCAATAGGTGTCACCGCAGTAAAGAGATTCAATTTCATTCAGTTAAAATCACCTGCATTCTCGTTTTTCGACGATTTTGTTTTCTAGCAATATTTCCTTTACTTTGGTAATATTATGCTTTACTATCGTTTGTTCTTTGTATCGGGAGGGGATTTTGAGCGAGTTCGTCTTTTCAGAAAGCGCGTGTGATCAGTCTTGGCTTGCCGCAATCGCCCGGGATCGGACCGAAGCGGCCGCATTGCTTGGCCGGACAGAAGAAGAACAGCTTAAGTCCGGATATTTCAATACTTTGCATGAAATTCTGCAGCAGCCCGCGACGTGGCTGCGAACCGCCCGCGAGGTTGCGTCAGGGGCCGAAGAACTGCTGCAAACGCTTGAAGGTGTAAAAACACTGGTTCTCACAGGTTCTGGCAGTTCAGAGTATGCAGGGGAGTGCGTTCGTCTTCCTTTAATGACTAGTTTGTCGATTCCAGCCCAGACCCTCGGCGGCGGCATGTTGTTGACGCATGGCGGCGATGCCATTGCGCCCTTGCGCCCGGGCCTGATGGTCTCACTGGGCCGGTCAGGAGATAGCCCGGAGAGTGTGGGCGCCATTTCAGTCATATTGGAGACGGAACCTGAAATCCGGCACCTGGTCATCACCTGCAACGCGGAAGGCGGATTGGCGACGACCTATCGCGACGATCCCCGCGTGAAAGTCGTATTGTTGGCCGAAGAGACCAATGACCGCAGCCTGGTGATGACCAGCAGCTTCACAAATATGGTGCTTGCCGCGGCATTCCTGGGCATGTTAAGAACGCCCGACAAGTACCTGGCCCTTGTGCAGGGTCTCAGCCAGAAGGCAGAAGAACTGCTGTATGCGCATTTTGACACTCTGGCCGGTTTGGCACGTCGCGACTTTGCTCGGGTGGTGTTCCTCGCCAGCGGAGCTCGACTGGGTGCTGCTCGAGAGTCGGCCTTGAAGATGCTGGAAATGACTGCCGGGAAGGTGTGCACCACGAGTGAGACCTACCTTGGCTTGCGTCACGGCCCAATGAGCGCCGTTCATCCGGATACATTGGTTGTCTGTTTTCTTTCTTCCGATCCATTGGTACGCGCATATGAGTGCGATTTGATTCGTGAATTGAATGACAAGCAGCTTGGAATGGCGAAGCTTATCTTCGGCGAGAACATTCCGTCGGATCTGGTCCGAAGCGAAGATGTAATGATCGATTGCAACGGTCTGGCAGATCTGGGTGACAGGAATATGCCTGTTCTCGACGTGATTTTAGGGCAGGTGCTCGCATTCTTTCGTTGTCTCAAGGAAGGGTTGGAGCCGGATTCGCCCTCCAGCGATGGAGTCATCAACCGGGTCGTACAGGAGTTCAAGCTGCACCGAGCGGAAAACTAAGGAACGTCGGGTATCGTCTCTTCTTTGAGGCGGTGCGGTGTACTGCGCAAATTCGAGTCACCATTGAAAACAGCTCAAGGATTGAAGCTGCGCCAGCCGTGGCTAGAGCGCTATCCATTGGAGATCATGCATGAGCAACGATTCAAACGCTTCCCCGATCGAAACGCGGGGCACATGGAAGCCGCTTGACCTCTCCGAGTTCGAGCCGCAGAGCATGCTTGAGGTCAAGCAAACTCCGGTGGAGCGTTCCAGATATCCGGTCATTGATCTTCATACTCACATTTCGTTTTCGGCAACGGTTGTAAACGGCGTGCATCTGGCCGCGGAGAGGCAATATTTCGCAACTCCCGAAGAGTTGTTACCGGTTATGGACCGCAAAAATATCCGCATGCTCAACAACCTGACGGCAGGCTTTGGAAGCGGGCTTGACGATGCGATCGCTCGGTACGACAAAGTATATCCAGAAAGGTTCTGCGCGTTTACCGAGCCGTGGTACAGCCGATTTCTGGAACCCGGCTATCCTGGATTCCAGGCTGGCGCCATCGAGCAGGCCAAACGTTCGGGTGCGAAGGGCTTGAAGGTCCTCAAAACGTTGGGTCTGTACTTGCGCGAAGGGATTACTACCGGCGATTTGGTCAAAATCGATGATCCTCGCTTCGATCCGATGTGGGAAGCCTGCGCAAACCTGCACATACCTGTAGCGATTCATGTTTCCGATCCAGTGGCGTTTTTCAGGCCGACAGACCGCTTCAACGAACGCTACGAAGAACTGAACAACCACCCCGACTGGTCCTTTCATGGCCAGGGTTTCCCGTCGAACGCGGATTTGCTCGCAGCGCGCGACCGGGTTTTTGCGCGGCATCCGCAGACACAATTCATCGCCTTGCATGTGGGCAATTTTTCTGAAAACCTGGCCCATGTCTCAAGCAGTCTCGATCGCTTCCCGAATATGACCGTGGACATTGCCGCGCGTGTCGGCGAGCTTGGACGCCAGCCGCGCGCGGCGCGGACATTTTTTGAAAAGTATCAGGACCGGATCCTCTTCGGGACCGATGCGATTCCGCATGGAGACGAGTATCCGCAGCAACTTTTCTGCGACCGTCTCTACGAGATTTACTATCGCTTTCTTGAGACCGACGATGAATACTTCGACTATGCTCCGGCCAAGGTTCCGCCTCAGGGACGATGGGAGATCTCTGGAATCAAACTGCCGGATCCCATTCTGAAGAAGGTCTACTACGAGAATGCCGCGCGCTTGCTGAACATTTCTCTGTAGTTTGCGCATTTCCAGATCATGCGGTGGAATGGCCCATGAAGTCAGTTCCGGGTTGCTGCACGCGTCGTTCCCGGTCTGAACACCTGGCTTTACGCAATGCGAATTCCCTGCTCTGTCTCTAATCCAAATCCTCCGGTTTCCGGAAGAACATTCCGTGCAAACTTGCCTTCGCGGCCAAGGCCCTCCAGCCGCCGAGAATGACTCGCCTTGAAGGGTCCTGGCAGCGATACCTTTCATCTCCCAAAGAAATTTGGACTGTACACGTTGGCAAGAAATAAGCAGCAACATGGCCTTGAATCCAAAGTCTTACTTCGCCCCTGTATACCGAACCTTCTCGGCTGGGTTGTAAGCCGTCGGCACCATCCCCGCGATAGAGACGCCGAGCGTCTTCTGCGTCGTGCGTCCGTTCAGTCCCGTAGCCGTCACCGTAACCGTATATTGTCCGGCCTGTGTGTACGCGTGAGAAATGTCCGCACCATCCGCGCTCACGCCGTCGCCAAATTCCCAGTGATACCCCAGCACCGGCGCATCGGCATTGCCTGCGCCGGCATGGAACTCCACAAGAGCACCAGCCTGCTCAACAGCCGGAGCATGCGCCTCAAAACCAGGAGCCGTTTCGGGGACAGATGTGTCGGTCAGTTTCAACATGCGAACGGAATGCGGCGGCAGAGCCATCGTGAGCGCGCCGCTTTCAATCGGCACTGTACCGCCCCGCAACACATCGGTAGCCGTGTAGGAGCCGCTCGCCTTCAGACCCAGATCGGCTAGTCCGAGCGTGTGGCTGCGCGCTTCCTCGGTCCAGTTGAAGACGGTAAGAATCTGCTGCCGCGAGTCTTCTTTCAGCAGGAAAACACTCGGCATCTTGTCCTCCGTCCGGTAAGTCATCAAGTCGAGCGGCAAGGAAGCGCGGCTTAACCGCGCTATGTCGAGCAGGTCAGGATTTTTCACCAAAGCAAGACGTTCCGGCGAAGCGCCCAACGCGGGCAGGTCATCTCCTATCTCGAACATGCCGCCCGAGACGGCCGAGAGTGCGATCGATGCCTCCGCCTCCTCCAGCGTCAGCGGCGCCTTGTTACCGTGCCAAATCCGGTCCCCGATCACCTGCTTTGAAACGGTAAACGCATCCGGATCGGAGATGTAGAAGTTGCGGTGCATATAGTAGCGCGCTGCCACGCCCGCCGCGGCGTCGTGTGTAGATCCAAACGTGTGTCCGGTATCCTGCGAGATGCGGCCCGTATTCACAATCCCCACTGGCGTGAGCATGAAGCTGCCATCTTTGTCCAGCACCACGCCGTCCCCCACCGTTGATCGAATGATCTCCAGGCCCATCCTCAGTGCCTCAAGCGCCGTCGTATTCGGACGATAGTGAACCCCCTCCACCCCCGAGGTATCCATAAAGTCCATCTTGATAAAGCGCGTGCCCCAGTCGTTCACCAGCGTGCGATAGGTATACCGCAAGTACTCCTGCGCCCCGGGATGTGTCGTATCCAGCGCATACAGCTCTTCTTTCTCGCCGACCCTGCCGATGTGAATCGGTTCCCCGGCCAGATTATGCACCAGCCACTCTTTATGGTGCTCATAGACCCACGAACGATCCGACACCTCAAACGGCGCCACCCACAGTCCAAACGTGAGTCCTTGATTCTCCGCCTCGTGGGCCACATGTCCCACACCCCTGGGAAACGCCTTTCCATCCGGAGTGGCGTACTCTCCGCGCGCATACTGGTACCCCTCATCCACAAAGCAGTATCGAAACCCGAGCGGCTCCATATTCTGTGCCAGCCATGCGGCATTGGTGAGTACCGCATTCTCTGTTACGCCATAGTAGTAAGCCGTCCAGCTCCACCAGCCCATCGGGGTCGGCGTAGAAACAGGCGATTTGTGAAGAATGCGAATGGCGCGCCCGTAGTTCTCGAGCTGTGCATGATAATCGGGCCCAATGGCGAACATCAGTCGCTCCGAGCCAATGCTCATTCCAGCAGGCGCCTGCAGACGCAGTGGAACATTATTTGCAGGTGGGTACTCCTTATTCTGGTCTTGCAATGCCTCGTTGGTTCCTGCATCCGCAACATCGTACGAAAGCAAATGCGCATCCGGCCCTACAGTGCTGACCAAGTGAAAGGCTGTAAGAAAGCGGTCCGCGGAAAGCGCTCCCAGAAAGAGACTCTGCCCGCTCTTACGGTTGTAAATAAGTTGGCTTCCGAACCCCAGGTGAACGCCATTTTCCGGCTCGCCGAGATCCATCAGCTGCACCGGATTCTCGCTGAAATTGTCAGAAAGAACACGATCCGTCGAGGCAGGCCCGTTCAATTGCAACACAGCGCCCGCGTTGCTCTTCACCAATCGAATGGAATGCACCTCGATCGAGTTTCCGGTCGTGTTGCTCACGCTCACCCGGATGTCTCCCCAGGGCTGGTTCGCATACACGCGAAACTCGCAGACCAGGTCGGGCGTACCGGGCAACCCGGTATGGGTCACCGTCAGTAGATGGCCCGATCCCAATTCATCGTTGAACGGGGCGATCGTTCTCTTATGCCGCGGATAGAGTGAGGATCGAAGTGTTCCTGCGGCCGTATCGACTTCTACCTCTGAGCGCAGGACATCTCCGGGAATCGTCGTTGACCGCAATACGTAGAAGCCGTCGTCGAAGACCTCGATGGTGAGATCTCCGCCGCGAATCAAGTCAGGCACAGAAGCTACGGACTGCCCGTGCGCTCCGTTCGCAGGCCAAGCCGGCAGCAACGCAAGCGCAAGCGGCAATACAACGATCAAACGCGTCCATTTCATCACAGATGTCCTCCTGGATAACTGAAATCCACAGTTTAAACGCCTGAAACCTGAATAGGATTGCTTTTACTCTTTTGCATGGCCCATGCTACCAGCAGTCCAACACCCATCCATACAAAGCCCAGAATCTGAGCGCTGCGGCTTAGATTCCACCAGATAAATGCACAAACTACAATTCCCGCGGCGGGAACCAGGAACGGCAATGCGACCTTTTCCGTTGAGCGGAATTTATAGTGCACAAGCGCAGCCGCGTTCACCCCGATAAATGCGATAAAGGCTCCAAAGTTGACTAATTCCGCTCCCTGCCCATAAGTCAGAAAGAGGGCCCCTGTCAGCGCAATCGCGCCAACGATGAGGACGTTGTTGCGTGGGACCTGATGCCGCGGATCGATGGCGCCGAAAATCTTCGCCGGAAGCGAATTGCTTCTGCCCATGCCGTACATCAGCCTGGAGGCGCCAAACTGCGCGGCAATCGCCGATCCCAAATTTGCCACCAGGAGCGTTGCGTTCAGGAGTTGAAACAGGAAGCGCCCACCTACCCGCGATGCAACATGCACGAATGCTGTATCCTCCATGCTTGCGGGAAATGGTTGACGGGCGGGCCACGCCAACTGCGCTACATAGGTTTCAGCCATTGACAGCACTCCAATGATCAGGCAAGTGAAAACAGTTGCAATCAGAATATTCCTGCGAGGATTTTCAACCTCTTCCGCCATCGTCGAAATGCCGTCGAACCCAATGTAAGTAAGAACCGCGACGGAAGTGCCATGAAAAACCGAGGATGCGGAGAAAGTCGACGGATCATAGAAGGGATGGATCAGATCGGCTCCCGAAGGATGAACCACGGTCAGAATGTAGCGAACGCCTTCACCGAGAAACAGAATCACGACCAGTCCCATCGCGCCGGAAAGAATTGCATTCACCCGGCTGGAAGTCTGAATGCCGCGCGTGTTGAGAAAGGTCGAGAAGAGTGCGAATGCGATGACCCAGAAGAAGTAGGGGACATTGGGATCAATATTGCGCGCGGCCTGGCTGCACCAGATAACGCAGATGACGGGATTGAGGATGTAGTCCATGAGCATGGCCCATCCAACAATGTAGCCGAGCTTGGGGTTCAGTTCCTCTGACACATAACTGAATGCTGAACCCGCGCGAGGATAAACCCTGGCCATTCGTCCATAGCTGACCGCTGTGAGCAGCATCGCAAACATCGCAATGAGAATGGTCAGAGGGACATGCCCGTGAGCAATATTGCTGACCACGCCGTAAATGCCCATCGGAGCGGTGGGCTGGACGATGATGATCCCATACAGAATGAGGTGCCAGAGTTTCAAAGAACGCCGCAAGTGCGGGGCTTCAGGAGAGCTCAATTGGTTTTCTCCGACATCTCTTGCTGATGTATTTTTTGTTGTACTTTCCTTTCTACACTAAACGCTTCGCAAGCGAAAGCTAAATTGCTGCCTGCAACGGAATATTTTGAGAGGTCCGGCGCCCATCACATGGATTCGCGCCGATGCTCGTACGCATTTTCCCGCGCGCAGTCGGGGGATGAGCTCTGCTTTTGCATGGAATTACTTCCCGCCCGCGCACAATGTACATAGGTCCGAGTGGGCAAAGAAGTCCGACAACAACACCCCCCCCTCCCCCCCCCGGAAAAACTGTGACGCTGTGAAACTGTGAACTTCATCGCATTTCGATGTTGGTATCGGTGTCTATCCGGGCGCACGAATCCCGGGACGCCATAAACGGTATTGTGTATTCCTTCAGCGCGTTCGGGAGGAATCAACTTACCCTGCCTTCGCAAGACGTCTCCCTTGGCAGCGCGGTTCAGAATGAGCAAAGCAGACAGAGAGGATGGTGGTGAAACGTGCTCAATACACGCTCAAGTTCAACCGAAGCGGCTCGATTTGTCGAATCGCTGGTCCGTCGCGATAGCGGCACAAACGTTGCCAATCGTTGAGCAGGCGCCGTCTTACGTTGCTCCGGATCTTCCCTGACTGGCGCGTATTACAGGCTGATCCACGATTGCTTCCGTCTCTGGGTTCCAGTAGAGTCTCTTGCCGCTCCAGTACGATTGTGCAGCCATAATTACAACAATGGAGGCTGAAAATCCGTGATCCACGTTGGCATTCGGCTGGTTTCGTGAGCGCATGGCATTCAGCCAATTCATGACATGAACCACGCTGTCGTCGTCCGGGCCGTTCGAGTCTGGAGGTGGGGCGCCTGGAACCTTTACAATTTCTTCCCGGTCTATCGCCGGACTCGCAATGGGAACGCTTTTCGTTTCCACAGATCCCAACCACTCATCTCTGCCCCCTTCTTTACTGACCGTAAAGAGTGAAGCGCCTTCTCCGCCATAATTCGCGACCGTGCCATCGCGACCCTGAATCCTTGAGAAGCTTCGAAAGCTGTTCCCGAACACTGTTTTGTAGGTATAAAGAAAGCCCTTGGGATAAGTCACCGCTGCCACGCAGGTATCAGGATTTTCTCGCCCGTCTTTCCACGCATAGATTCCACCGTTTGCCACAACACTCTCGGGATATGCTTCATCCGTCCAGAGATGCACCAGGTCGCAACCATGACTCATCCACTGATCGAAGATTCCTGACGAAAAGTCTTTATAGAGACGAAATTCCAGATATACGTGAGGATCGAATGGGCGGTAAGGCTTGCCGAGCAGCCACCGATCCCAGTCCGTGTCCTCTTCGCGAAGCTTCGATCTGCTCTCAAAGAGCCACTTCTTCCATTCCAAGTGGCGATCCTGTTCCCTCTCTGCGGAGTTCCCGGTGTCCATGTCGACAAATCGCCACCGCTCTTCGTTCACATTCCATTCCTGTTCGATATGGACGATATCGCCGATACGGCCGGACCGAATGATATCGCGAACCGCTAACTGGTAGGGCTCGCTGCGGTGCTGTGATCCGATTTGAACAACCTGTCTGGAAGCCTTCACCGTATCGCGAGTCTCTTTGGCTTCGGAGAGAACATTGGCAAACGGCTTCTCCACATAACAGTCTTTGCCCGCCAAGACAACTTCTGCGCAAAGCTTGGCGTGCTGAAAGTCGCCCGTGGCGATCATCACGCCATCGATATCCTTACGAGCGAGCATCTCCTCGGAGTATTTATAGGATTGTGGATCCAGATTGAAAGCTTCTTTCACCTGCGCCGCACGCCGTTCCCGGGCCAAACTCCAAATGTCGCAGACCGCGACTGTTTCAACTGGCATGTGCCTGGAAGCCAACTGGACCATGTGCACGTGGCCATGACTTCGCGCTCCACATCCGAGTTGAGCCAGCCGGATACGATCATTGGAACCCAACACCCGTCCGTAGGAACGTGCGTCCATTCCCGCTGCGAGCATTGTGCCCGCGGCCTGTTTCATGAACGTTCGACGGTCGGTATCACTTCTCGAACTGTCGGTCATGATTCACCCGTTTCCTGCCCCGGCAGGTATTTCACGCCATTTCCTTGTGCCAAGGAAAACAACATGCTTATTGCTGGGCCGCAAGTCCATCCAATTCCGCTGCGGAGTCAGCGTCAAGATATAGAGTCACATCCGGGTGAGTGCGCAAGATGGTCGCAGGACACTCCGTCGACAGTGGCTCTTCAAGTGTGCGCCGTACAATTTTCGTCTTGCGGCTTCCCGGCACCGACACAATTAACTTTGGCACACGAAACAAAGTCGGGATGGTAAGCGTAATAGCATATTCCGCAACGTCCTCCATGGATGCAAACCAACCTTCAGCCACTTGCTGCTGTCGACATACAGCGTCCAACCGCACTATCTTCGCATCCAACGGATCTGTGAAGTCCGCTATGTAGGGATCGTTGAAGGCCAGGTGGCCGTTTTCTCCAATGCCGAGCAAGCATAATTGCGGATCGGCGGAGCGCAGCTTTTGTGCGTAGTCCCGGCAAGTCTGTTCAGGATCTGGCGCGCTTCCGTCAATCTCAAAGAATTCTTTCATCCGTACCTTTTGCGTCAATCTCTCGCGCAAATAGTGACGGAACGAGGCAGGGTGATCCGCGGACAAACCGACATACTCATCCATGTGAAAGCCGAGAACCCGATTCCAGGGCAGACCTTCGATGCCGGTAAGCGCGTCAAGAGTATCCAGTTGCGACGATCCTGTGGCAAAAATCACTGCCATCGCTCCGCGCGTCTTTCTCAATTCCATCAATGCTCTTCCCGCGGCCTGTGCTGCGGCAATCCCTGCAACTTTACTGCTAGGATGAACCTCTACCTTCATACTCCCGACTTGAAAATGCTTCGTTTGAACATTTTCCAAAATCAATTGAGACTCCTTTGTTGTTATCACGCCTCGCAGCTCGAATGGATTCGCATGCGTATGTTAGATAGGCCACTCACTCTCAAGCCCCACAACTGTCGCTGAATTATCACTTGCAGCTATGCACCCGCCAATTTTTTCAACCGAACGATCTATAGCCAGTTGAAGCACACGCACACAATGGATACTTCGGCCTGAGACATTTGTCAAGATAAATCTTGCGTTCTTCGTTCTTTACTTATCATCATATCCTACATGCCTGTAGGCAGGTGTTTGGTACGGTCGTCCGGCTGAAGAGCCGTGATGCAGGAGGAAAAACTCAATTCGGTGGGTCGGATCGATGCCTCCCCAAACCCAAATAGTGAACTCCTATGAAGGGCAGGCAGGGGCTTCAATTGAACGCTTGCATTGCGTTTTGTTTCTTTTTATGTATACTTGATACCGCTTGAATTTTCGTGTATTTGGCGAAGCGAAGGAGAAGGAGATTCTAAGAGCGGAAGAATTCGTTGGAGCGCCTGTGCAGTTCTCTGAAAAACATCCGGCGGCTGCTCAGATGTCAAGGCCTTATCAATACCGGGAGGCCAGTCCGCAAGTCCTGCGGCGTCTCCAAATCGCCGGTGAAGGCACAACGGAGTCGAGTAATCGCATTTCTTCGGCAAGCCGAATTAGGGAGTCAATTCCGACTACGGAGGAGCGCCACTACCTCAACTAGGGGCTTACGCCCAATCAACAATTAAACGCCACAGACTTTTGTCAGTTTGATGGAGAAGCAGAATGGTAAGTCGACGTGACTTTCTCGATACGCTAGCAGTCGGGGCAGCAGGTTTGGCTATCGGTTCGACCGCGAAGAGCTATGGTCAGATCCTCGGCGCCAACGATCGTCTCAACTTTGCAATCATGGGCCTCCGTTGGCGTGGCTATGCCCATCTTTCAGCGCTTCTGGCAAATAAGGATTCAGCTCGAATCTCGCATATTTGCGATGTGGATGACAATAATTTGGCAAAGTTTGCCGGCATCGCAGAACATGAGTTGGGCTATGCTCCTGTAAGCGACAAGGACTTCCGCCACATTCTCCAGCAGAAGGACGTGGACGCCATTACAATTGCCACTCCTGACCACTGGCACACCTCACTGGCAATCGCCGCTCTGCAAGCGGGCAAGCACGTCTATGTTGAAAAGCCGTGCAGTCACAATCCTGCCGAAGGGGCAATGTTGGTGCAGGCTCAACAGAAGTATCAAAAGCATGTGCAGCAGGGAACGCAGCAGCGGTCGTGTCCGCGCACCATGGAGGCCGTCGACAGAATACACAACGGCCTGATTGGCAGGCCCTACTTCGCCAAAGCCTGGTATAGCAATATAAGAAAGTCGATCGGAACTGGCCAGGAAATACCTGTTCCGCCGCAACTCGATTGGGATCTCTGGCAGGGACCTGCGCCGCGGAGACCATATAGAGATAATATCCATCCGTATAACTGGCACTGGTTCAAGCACTGGGGCACCGGGGAGGCTCTCAACAACGGCACCCATAGTGTCGATCTCTGCCGCTGGGTGCTCGGAGTCGACTACCCAAATCGCGTAACCTCATCGGGCGGAAGATACCACTTCAAAGACGATTGGCAGTTTTATGACACCCTCGTAACCAGCTTCGATTACGGGGATAAGATGATCTCATGGGAGGGAAAATCCTGCAACGGGATGAAGTACTACGACCACAATGCAGGGCTGGCCGTCATCGGAACCACAGGTTCGGTGTTTATCTATGGCGATGGCGGCGCTGGCTATGAGGTGTATGACCTGAACGGAAATAAAACGGGCGTATTCAAGGACGACAATGCAATCCCGTTTTATGACAAGTTCGACGGTGACGCCCCAACGGTTGCCCACTTCACTAACTTCATCGCGGCAGTCCGCAAAGGTGAAGAGCTCCATGCTCCTGTTTCCCAAGGCAATATCGCCGTTACCATGCTTCAACTCTCCAACATTTCCTGGGAGTTGAACCGGGAACTGCAGATCGACCTGCGAGACGGAAGGGCTCAGAATGACTCGCAAGCCATGTTGATGTGGACGCGCGACTACGAGAACGGTTGGGCACCCCATCTCTGAGACAACTGTGACGCCCGCAGGCGACCACCGTAAGTAGCAAGCCAGGAGACTATCACTTATGAAGAACACTTTCTCACGTCGCAACTTCGTTCAATCGGGCGTGCTCCTTGGAGCAGCGTGTGCTGCTTCCAGTGCCATCTACTCACGCGCGCAGGTACAGCCGACATACCAGAAACCATCGCCGTTTCATTTGGGACTGGCCAGCTACACATTTCGCCATTTCAGCCGTGTACAGCTTATCGGCTTCATGAAGCAGCTCAACGTCCCCGCATTAAATGCGAAGAACGTCAAAGATCACCTCCCTGAGAATCCACAGGAAGAGGCGAAAGCGATGGAAGACTATGCCGCGGCTGGCATCACACTCCACGCTACCGGAGTCATCTACTTCCCGAAGAACGAAGATGCCGATATTCGTAGTAAGTTCGAGTATTGCAAACGAGCGGGTATTCCCGTGATTGTAGCGGGCGGAGCGACGCCTGAAACCCTTCCCCGCATAGAAGAGTTCGTGAAGGAATACAACATTAAGATCGCAATCCACAACCACGGACCGAAGGATACGTGGCCCTCGCCGCTGGATGTTCTCGGTGCGGTAAAGAACATGGATCCGCGCATTGGATGCTGCATCGATGTCGGGCACACGGAGCTTGCCGGCACAAACGTAGTCCGGGCCATTCAAGAAGTGGGACCGCGGCTATTCAACATTCACATAAAGGACATGACGAATTTCCAGAGCGAAACAAGTGAGGTCCCTGTCGGCGACGGCATCATGCCGATTCGAGATATCTTTGAAGCCCTTGTTGCAACTCAGTACAAGGGGTTTGTCGATCTGGAATACGAACCATACGCCGATGACCCAATGCCCGGCGTTATAGCTAGCTTCGCCTTTATGAGGGGAGTGCTGAATGGTCTGGGATACTCCAACAGCAACTGAAGCACAGAGGTTCGACTTGCGGTCCTATTTGAACTTGACGCTAGATACGTTTGCGTGACCCTGCCGCCGCTGAGCAGATGTTGAGGAAGTACGTTGTTCAGCATTTTCAGAATTTTATTGTGAGACACCAAAGCAGCCAAATCAACAGCTCACTAACCGATTTTCGTGGGTCACCGAAGAGTAATGATTTTTGTGCACAGACAATTGTCGGCATCATCACAGACATGAGCGGCAACAAACGGTTGCAAGAGAATCATGCAGGTGCTAGTCTTCCTACCACGCTGCTCCTTGGCGCCAGGCCACAACTGGACAGCCTGCTACCGCGATAGCTTCAGCTTCGCGCTATTGCTAGGAGAAGAGACGGAATGAATCGTCGCCAACTGTTGTACGGAACCGGCATCGGGCTAATTTCAGGCGCTGTTGCACACGCGGGAGTGAAGGCATCCTCACCGACAGATGAACAACCGATGCCCACAATACTCAATCTTCCCGACTATCAACCAACCAGCATGTTGCACGCGAAAGAGACTCGTGTTGAGCGAGCGCGCTACCCCGTGATCGACATTCACACTCACCTTACTGGCTCCAGCAAGTCAATCAACGGCGTTGACCTTGCCGCTGAACGAAATTTTTACGCTACTCCCGATGAGCTGATTCCGGTGATGGATCGCAAGAACATTCGCTCCATGGTTAATCTCACGGGAGGATTCGGGTCTGGCTTGACTGAAACTGTTGAAAAATATGATAAGAGTTATCGCGATCGTTTCTATACTTTTACCGAACCATCCTACTCGCGGCTTCTGGAGCCCGGGTATTCCCAGATACAGGCTCAGTCAATTGAACAAGCGCGCTATACCGGTGCACGTGGACTCAAGATTCTAAAGACACTCGGCCTTTACCTGCGGGATAACATCACGACGGGAACATTGGTGAAGATCGACGATCCCAGATTCGATCTAATGTGGGATACATGCGGGCAATTGAACATGCCTGTCGCGATTCACATCTCTGACCCCATTGCCTTCTTTACTCCCACCGATCGGTTCAACGAACGCTTCGAAGAGTTGAACAATCATCCCGACTGGTCTTATTACGGACGGGACTTCCCCACCAACGCCGAGTTGATCGAAGCAAGAAACAGAATGATAGCCCGTCATCCCAACACGCGGTTTATCGTGCTGCATGTGGGCAACTTTGCCGAGAATCTGGAGGACGTTTCCGAGAATTTGGATCGCTTTCCGAACATGAATGTCGACATCGCCGCGCGGATCGGAGAATTGGGGAGGCAACCGCGGGCAGCCCGCGCCTTTTTTGAAAAATATCAAGACAGGATCTTGTTCGGCACCGACGCCACTCCGCACGCGGATAATTACCCACAGCAAGTATTCAGCAACGAACTCTATGATATCTATTATCGATTCCTTGAGACGGATGATGAGTACTTCGACTATGCTCCTGCAAAAGTTCCGCCGCAGGGCCGTTGGCGCATCTACGGAGTCAACCTTCCGGATTCCATCTTAAGCAAGCTTTACAACGGGAATGCCGTGCGCGAACTGCGTCTCTCAATCTGAGAAGAGGGTTTGCATGATCGAATTGAAGTTCAACTTCTTAGTCGCGACTTCTCTTGAACGGCGCTGACCTGAGTGCTCGTCGCAATGCTTTGTCGAGGATGACGCCCGTGAAACGATTCCTTGCTTCATGCCTGTTCCTTCTCAGCGGCACAATCCATGCAAGCAGTGCCGCCGACAACTCGTTTAGGAGTGCTTATGCAGCTCACGACATCGCGTTAGACACAGATCCTCGGTCGCTTTTCTGGCAAGCGGCCCCCTCGGTCTATGCAGAGGTCGACAGTTGGGGCCACCTTATTCCCGCGTATCGAACTCGGGTTACCTCCCGGTGGACGAAGAACAATCTCTATATCCTCTTTGAGTGCCCCTATGAGGAGCTCTATCTAAAGCCATCACCAAATGTAGTAGACGAAACCTATGGACTTTGGAACTGGGATGTCGCTGAATTGTTCATCGGCTCCGACTTTCACAACATTCGCCGATACAAGGAATTCGAACTCTCTCCGCAACGGGAGTGGATCGACCTTGATGTTAACCTTGATCTTCCAGACCACACGGTGGGATGGACTTGGAACTCTGGGTTTCAAGTAGATGCGCGCATTGATTCCAAAGCGAAGATCTGGTATGGTGCCATGCGAATTCCCTTCGCTGCTCTCGATCGGCATCGTCCAGTTGCTGGTCGTACCTTTCGCGCCAATCTGTTTCGCAGTCAAGGGCCGCCTGAACGTCGATACTCAATCGCCTGGAAGTCTCCAATGAGTAATAGCTTTCATGCCCCGAAGAAATTTGGGCTGCTTAAGCTGGTCAAGGATAAGGAGAAATGAACCTATTTGCTGTGTTCGTCTCAACTTATGGGAGGCTTGAGTGAACGGTTCGATGCGTGTACGGATTATGTGCGGCCTTGCGCTGGCGGCAACGTGTGCTGCGGCGGCCGCAGGACAAGATCTTCCGAGAACGACGCAGTTCACAACGACCGGCTCGCATCCACTGGATGCAACGCGCGACAGTGTGCCTCCCGCTGAATCCTTCCGCGTCTTGCCTCCTGCAGATCCTGAAGGCCCACAGATCACTCCTTATCTTCTCTATCAAACTGCACTCGCGTGGAATCAAGACGAACTTCGACAAGAACGATGGTCCCGGGTGAAGAACGAGAGCGATCTTCTGCAACTGCGAGCGGAGCTGAGACAATCGTTGCTAGAGATGATTGGGGGTCTTCCCACAGAGAAGACAGCCCTGCACGCTGCTATTACCGGCAGAATTTTAGCTACCGGATTTCATATCGAGAAGCTCATCTATCAGAGCCTTCCCGGTTTCTACGTTACAGCGCTTGTGTACGTGCCCGATAATGGCGACAAGGTGCATCCCGCCATTCTGGTCCCTGCAGGACATTCGCCAGACGGAAAAGCTCACTACCAGGCGCTCTGTCAGAGGCTCGCCTTGCGCGGGTATCTGGTCATCAGTTGGGACCCGGTTGGGCAAGGTGAACGAAGCCAATTCTGGGATGCAAAGACAAACAAGAGCCGATACAACCTAATCTGCGGTGAACATGCCGTGATGGGAAACCTTGCCTACCTCGCCGGAGCCAATCTTGCCCGCTGGGAAATTTGGGATGGCATGCGCGCAGTGGACTATATGCTGACCCGCCCAGACGTAGACGGTGAAAGGATAAGTATCACCGGAACAAGCGGTGGCGGCGCGCAGACCGCATTGTTGGGCGCACTGGATGAGCGTATCAAGGTCATAATTCCCTCCTGCTACATTACGGCGCTTCCCATGCGGGTGGAAAATCGCATTTTTGCCGATCCCGACAGCGATCCGGAACAGGACCTGCTCGGATTCATTTCGAAAGGCGTGGATAACGCGGGTCTTTTATTAATGATGTACCCACGCCCGGTAATGTTGGCAACTACCACTCTCGACTTTTTCCCGGTGCAGGGCGCTTACAAGTCATACTCTGAAGTCAGCGCATTTTACAGACGTTTTGGACACGCAGACCTGATAGAAATCGTAGAGAGCTATAACAGACATGAGTATTCGCTCAAGAATCAAGAAGCGGCATTGAGCTTCCTTGATCGCTTCAATGACCTGCCAGTGCGCCATGACCTTCCCTCAGTCTCCGCATTTAGCGACGCCGACCTCCGCGTGACAAGAAGTGGGCAGGTAGCGACTGATCATCCCGAGGGTCACACGCTTCTGCAATTCATAGCTGCTTATGCCGCCGAGACCTCGCACCGCAACTCGACAACATTCGCCAAAGTCTATCGAGGTTACCAGGATCCCGATGTAGCCTCCTGGAGAGTCAGCCGCTATGACGGCTACTCTCCGGTCAGAGAACTAGGATGGGAAGCAGTTGGAAGCAGCACGATCGGGGCGGTGCATATTGACCGCTACGTGCTTCATCACAGCACTTATCTCGAAATGCCTCTTCTACACATTTACGACGATGGCAGCCATCCACACGGGGCCGTTCTTTGGTTCAGCCTTGATGGCAAAGCCTCCGGAAAAGACTGGCCGCAGATACTCAGGCTATTAGGCGACGGCTATGAAGTATTCTCATTTGACGTTCGCGGATTGGGTGAGACCCGTATGAACTATCGTACTGACACCTCAGACGTTCTACATTCGGCTCAAGATACTTTTGACAAAGCGTACGTTAACCCCCTCGGAAGCGTATTGGCGGATTATGTCTATAATTCGTTGCTCACCGGCCGGCCATATTTTCTTCAAATAATGGATGACCTCAAAATTGCCGAACTTTTCGTTCGTAGCCGGGAAACACATTTACCACGACAACACCTGACGCTCGCTGCAACAGGTGACGCTTACAGCCTGGCAATTCGATTTCAGGAGATTGATCCGGAAGCAACAATATTGACACCTGAATCCGCTTCCATTCTCAATTGGGCTACGCTGGTAGCTCATGGCCAGGAACAGTGGCCAATAGCTTTTCTTATGCCGTATGGAGCGACATTCACAGCGGAATCTCAATAGATGCACCTTGACTCGATCAGAATTGGCCCCTATGGCCGTGACGGCATACCGGCTCAGCCTCGCTTCCGTACCACGCACAGCGCTGCCAGGATCACTGCGTTGCTCGCGATTACTGGTCCCATATCGTTGTTGAAGTCATCGGAGCCACCTCGAAACCCGGTTGTACCTTTTAGCCGGATTTCTTGAATGACTTTGCCTAATCGAGGATTGACCCACTCATAAGCGAAAAATGTGACGCTATTTGTCGCATGGTCTCCAACTGCAACTGCGTCTGCGTTGTAGCAATAGTCATGTGCAGACGCGCGCCTGTCCCAGTTCCACTCGAGTATATTGACGCCGTAACGGATTGGGATAGTGCTGACAAAACCATCGTCATAAACAACCTCGTACCATCCCAGAAGGTCAGCCGTGTCCGGCTGATCCCAGATCAATCTGTAGCTCTCTCTATTCTTTGCATGCCTGGCAGACGCGTGTAAAAAGACCAAACTGGTAGGTGATATTCCCACTAGGATGTTCGTCACAGCAGTGGGCAGGCCGGTTGTCTCCGCTCCTTCGGTCCCGACGACAATCGCGCGCAAGCCATTTGTGCGCTTGAGATCGAAAGGGACACGGTTGTGTTGAACGGCGTGGGCGGCCATATCTTCGAGACTTAAGCCCAACATCGGGATGCTGTCTCCTATATTGAATTTTTGTGATATATCCACTGGTACAATCGAATCCTCAGTGAAACTGGGAGCGGTTATTCCGCTGAGCCGACAGCGAATGGAAGGCAGCATGGACTGAACTCGCGTCGATAAATCTTTGGCTCCGATGACATGACCGGTCCACAGGATATTGCTGCAGCCGAGAAAATCGGACATCAGGTCCTTGCCAAAACCAACTTCGTTCGTGGCAAACCAAGCCGAGGGCGCGCCACCAAGCAGAGTGGGACGCTTCTTGCGCGTCTCATAATGCTCAATATCCGGCTCAAAGTTACCGAATACCTGCTGAAAACCCATGATATCGAGTGTTGCTTCGTTGCGTTCTGCCGAGTTCTGTTGACCTGGTTCTCCGCGCCAAAACCAGTTATAGATCAGGCAGTCTTTGGGAATCAGCCTGTTCACCTGTTCGGGAGTCAAACCGCCGGGGAAGTTGTAGGTCCAACCATCCGGCGCCTTCTTCTTCTGCAGTCCGCTGCCCCGTACCGACTGAAGCAGCATGTCGCCCCAAAGCTGAGTTTTGATGCCCTTCGATGCAAGATAGTGGTGTATCTTGTTGACGTCCTCGCCAAACAATTCGCCAATATCTTGATCGCTGCACTGCGGAGACACGTCGACTGGAAGAAACAGCTCATCGTGGCCGATATGGACACTTCTGGGCTTTAGAACATCGATGAACTCGTCATATACCTCAAAAGCCAGGGAGTAGGACTTCGGATTGACCGGACAATAAATATCAGGCCACTTATTCTGCGGCACCGCCGCCAGATTTCTGTTTCCTGTCAAAAGATAGTAACTATGCGTAAAGGAGGGGAGTCCCGGAACAAGTTCAATGTGATGCCTTCTTACCCAGCAGGCGAGATCGGCTACCTCCTCTTTCTCGAGAATGCCCCCGTCAGCCACATCTTGATGCGAGGAGTTCTGCTCCATGTCGTGAAATGGCTGTCGGGGATAGTTGCGGCAGCTATAGTTCACGTCTCTTGCGAATTGCACCCATCCGTAGTTCAGTTCAGGATGGCAGTCAAGCCTCATAGATGCGTTCATTTCCATAATAAGCGTGTTGTACTTATACAGTGCCATGAAGTCGCGCACGAAGCGCTTGAAGAACAAGATATTGTCGCGTCCGGGAAGAAACAGGTAGATTCCTCGAAACGGTTTGTCTGGCCAATCGCGAATCAGCACGCCGCGAAACCGCAATGGACCGTCTTGGTTGGCGAGCAATTGGCGAAGAGACTGGAAACCATAGAATGCGCCCCGATCGCCATTACCAGCCACCAGAACGATCTTGCTGTTCGCGCGAAGAACATAGCCCTCCTTGCCATGAGCTTGCACACTCGCGATCAGATCCATTTCCGTGCAATATTGCCTGACCAATGGGTTCTCAAGCGAGCCCATAAGAATTGCGCGCCTGCTGGCACTCAAGGTGGTTGCGCGTTCTATCTTCAGATACTGGCCAAACCGGTCGCTTAACTCGTTAACCAGCAAATGGGCTAAGAACAAATCTTCATCGGATGCATGAGACGGAACGACAACCGGCACCTGGTTGTCGAGTACAAAGTCGCTGCCCGACCCGGAGATCTCTTGAGGTTCCGGAAAGATAAGAGACTGAAGCGACATGTCTGCCCCAACGCTCCGTGCGTTACTTTGGCCGCCCGTTGATAATGCCGCTAAGGGTTCGCCATGCAGGAGGGCCTCATGGCCCGCAACCGTGCTGCTCACTGCGGCTCCCACCGCTTCCTGTAAGAATTCCCGGCGTGTTAGATCCTTCATTGACGAAACTCCTTCTAATCGCACTAAAAGCGGGTCGGCCTCCCGCCTCTCCATCCGGTGGGTCCCAGAGCCCCCGGTGACATCGGGTGGGTCGTGGAACTCGGCCATCGCGCCGGAGCCCGGTATTTAAGCGCGGATGAGGTTTTAGCGAGTCTCAGCGATAGGAACGTGGGTTTGGTCGGCCTCGGATGGTTTCGCTGCGCCTGCGGCAGGGCCATGCCACACTCCTCCGCCGAATGTGGTGATATATATCTGGCTTGGGTCGTTGGGGTCGCGAATGATGCGGTGGCCCCACTTGAAGTCGTAACCGCTGATGCGCGTCCAATGGGTTCCGCGGTCGGTGGAGCGGTAGGCCGCAGCGTCAAAGCCGGTGATGTAGAGCGTGTCCGGATGGTCGGGATCAATGGTCAGGTCATAGACGTGCTGCGACTTTGAGAAGAGGGTTTGCCACGTCTTGCCGCCGTTGTCGGAGCTGTAGACACCACCGTTCCGGTCGACGTCTTCGCCTTCCTGCCCCCATGCCGTCAGATAGAGCCTCTGCGGATTGCGTGGGTCAATCTCTAAGCCGGTTGGGCCGGTGACGCCTGTGGGCAGGTCGATCCGGAGCCAGTGTTCCGCCTTGTCCGTCGAGCGGTAGAGACCTCCAGCGCCAAGCTCAGAGTGGTCTTTACCCTCGCTGCGCCGAGCAACAACCAGATATAGAGATCCGTCCTGGGATGGAGTGATTCGCCAAGCAAAGGGTTCATCGCCGGCGATGCCGTTGTTCTTCTGCGTCCAACTGTGGCCGTTGTCAGTGGACTTGTAAACGCCGCGGCCGAAGGCGCAAGCGTATAGAGTGCGACTCCCGGCAGGGCTGGAGTGATCGAGGAGAATGTGGGTGATGGAGTCCACAGGAAGGCCTGCATTACTGGGCTGCCAGTGGTTGCCGCCATCCGTTGAGACGGCAACGCCGCCGGTAAAGTGCCGGGTGCCGCTGTTTCGCCACATCTTTGGGCGCGGGAGATCGTGGGCGCCACTGAAGGCGCCCCACACGAGGCCGCGCACAGCGGGGTCGAAGGCTAGCCAGTAAGTGGTGTTCCGCCAGTCCTCCGGAACGCCTTCGGAGGTGCTTCGCCACGATTGGCCGCCGTTCGTGCTCTGGAAGAGGCCCATGTCGGTGTTGTCAATAAAGATGTGCCGGGAATCGAAAGGGTCGAACTGAACTCCGTAGTTGGTGGTCACATCGAGGCCGCGGGAGGTCCAACTGCCGTCACTGAGTGGTCGCGAGTTCATCTCCTGCCAGCTTGCACCGCCGTCGAGGGTGCGATACGTGCGAAAGAGATCACTCGCATAGGCTACGTCAGGGTTCGTGGGTGCAACACCGAGGCTGTAAGGCGAGTCGAACCAGATGGAAATGCCGTTCTGTGTGGCTCGCTGCTCAATCCAGGTTCCGGTCAGATTGGCGGCAGGCTGGTTCGATTCCTTGAAGACGATCTTCCACATGTGGCCGCCGTCTGTCGTCTTGGCGATGCCGTTGAATAGATTCTCTTTGCCTTCGTCGAGTTGAAGACCACGGAAGCCAACATAGGCAACTTCTGGATGGCTCTCGCTGGCGGCGATAGCCCAAAAGTTGCCGGAGCGTTGTTGGAGTTCGGGCGTGACAGGCTTGAAGTGCACGCCGGAATCCTCCGAGAGATAAACCTTTCCGTCCAGACCGGTTGCGTAGATCCAGACCGTGTCCCCGGACCGCGCCGCGCTGGCTGCTCTAAAGCCGGTTGCGATACTGCCCAGTTCAGCGGTGCTGCCATCTGCGGCGATGCGATAAGCTGCCGAACTGGAGATGGCGATCAGGCCGGAGTCGTGCGGGATGAGGAGCAGGACGGGTTGAGGCAAGGTGGCAAGGCGGCTCCAGGAAATGCCACTGTCTGGAGAAAAGATGACGACAGCGGGTTGACCTTTCTGCTGAAAAGCTAAATAGAGATTTTCCGAGCTTCCGTGGCCATTTTTCCGTTCGGTCCGAGGAGCGATGGCAATGGCTGAGATATCTCCGCCGGGATAGACGGGATCGCTGGAGGTCAGGCTGTAGTCAGAGTGATCGCCGAGTTGATGCTCAATGGTGTTGCGGGCAGGGTTGGGGAAGACCATCTTCCAGGTTAGCCCGGAGTCGGTGCTGCGCCAGAGGGCGGGATTTCCGGCATAGATGACATGAGGATCCGCAGGATCGAAAGCGAGGACACTGATGCCGCCGCGAAGATTGAACATGTGCCAAGACTGCCCATCGTTGCGCGTGACGTAGCCGCCGGTCATGTCGCAGTGCTCAACCACAAGCCGGGAATCGTGAGGACTGATGGTTGGACCAATCGTGGTGCCTCCGCCGCCAGGGCCGACCACTTTCCAACTTGGGTCCTGAGCAGAACTGGCAAGCGTGACCAGGAACAGCATGATTGCATAACCTAGCGTTGACCTCATATATGTGTGCGGCCTCATCTGCACTGCTCCTGCTTTCATGGCTTCCCCTTTAACTGTCGGCTCTTGCGCATTGGATTCTGAACGGCTCCTTTCGCCAGAAGAATTGTAAAAGAAAACGAAAGTTTGTGCATACAAAAAGATCATAAAAGAATGTTTTAATCGTGTATACTTGCAAATTAAAATATCGCGTTCGAAATGATTCAAACGATCGAAGTACAACTCCACACTCTGCGGACTGACCCGGGGACCGCGAGACGAAACGGGGATTTATGAAGAAACGGCCTTGCTTTGCCGTGTTGCTGGCGGGAACAATCCTCTCCGCAATCTGCCAGCCTGTTGCAGCTCAAGTGAGGGTCTGGCAAGGCACGCTTACCTTGCCGTCCTATGAGGAGGGCCAACCCGATCCGAACCCACCATTTGATACCTATCAGACGAACAAATTCAACTATCCTTACACGCTGAGGACGAATTTGACCGGTATGAAGGCTGACCATGCGTGGCGCGCGATATTTCTCGAAAATGAATATCTGAAGTGCTCCGTGCTACCGGATATCGGCGGTCACCTGTATACCTGCATCGATAAGATCAGTGGCGAGCCGATGTTCTATGCCAACCCTTCGATCAAGAAGGCGAACATTGGATATCGCGGAGCTTGGGCTGCATTCGGCGTGGAATTCAACTTTCCCGTCTCACACAATTGGGTCTCCATGTCGCCGGTGGACTTTGCATACGCGACTCACGATGACGGGAGTGCGTCGGTATGGGTCGGCAATATCGATCGGGCATACGGTATGCAATGGGAAGTCGAACTGGTGTTGAAATCGGGCTCAACGTTGCTGGAGCAGAGGGTGACCTTGTTTAACCCCAGCGATGTTCGCCATCGCTACTATTGGTGGAACAACGCCGGTGTCCGGGTGTGGGATGACTCGCGCGTCGATTACCCGATGCGCTTTGTCGAATCGCATGGATACACGGATGTATATCACTGGCCAGTAGATCCGGAAGGCAAAGACCTGAGCCTGATCAAGAATCAGACCGACGGACCGGTATCGTTCTTTGTCCATGGAAGCCATGAGCCGTTCATGGGCATCTGGAATCCACATACGCAGACAGGAACTGCTCATTTTGCGGAGTATCAGGACCTGCCGGGGAAGAAAATCTGGTCTTGGGGTGTCGATCCGGCGGGCCTTGACTGGCGCACGGCACTTTCCGACAACAACAGCGCCTACGTTGAAGTGCAGGCGGGGCTCTTCCGCAATCAAGAAACCTATGCGTTTCTGGAGCCGGGGCAGACCATTCACTTTAGCGAATACTGGATGCCCGTGCGTGGGACGGGAGGAATCTCGCGGGCAAACAAGGCTGGCGTGGTCCATTTCGATGCGCATGGCTCCGATGTATCGGTCACCTTGAACGTGAATGAACGTCTTCAAGGCGCACAGGTTTCGCTGACACAGGATGGAACTACTCTCTGGAGTGGAACCACGGATCTGACGCCGGAGACAACATGGTCGCATTCTGCCGCTCCGAAAGGAGAGACCGGAAAGGTAACCTTTGAGTTGAAAGACCACGCGGGCCACTCGCTATTGAAACAGACCGATGGTAAGTATGATTGGGACCCGGAATCGACGATCAAAACGGGGCACCAGCAATTGCTGCAAATTCCAGAGCCGGCCAATAGATCGGAAGATGACTGGTTGCAGGCGGGCCATGATGAGGAGCTGAACGGAAAGGTTGTACTCGCGCTTGCGACGTACAAGAGCGCATTGCAGAAGTATCCGCAAAGCCAGTCGCTCGAGGTCGCTGCGGGAAGACTGGCTGCGTCGCTGCAGCAATTTGACGAGGCGGAACGCTTGCTTCGGCTCGCGCAGAACCGTGACACACCCAATTCAGAAATTGCCTACTACTTGGGAATTGCTGAAGATGGCTTGGGACACACGCGAGAGGCGGAGACATCCTATGAGATCGCTTACCGTCAGGCTGGTCTGCGCGGACCGGCTGCGATCAGGCTAGGGGAACTGCGAGCAAGAGAAGGGGACCTGCAAGGTGCGACGTCTTTCTTGCGTGCCGCGGAGGCCGCTGAACCGGCTAACTTCCGTGCGCAAGAAGAGCTGGAAGCAGTATTGCGCGCGTTGGGTGAGCACTATGAAGCAGACCGTCTGGCGAATCTCGGTCTGGGCGCAAACCCATTGAGCTCCTTTCTGAAAGTAGATACAGGGAAACCGGACCAACAATACCTGGCAGCAGATCCTTACCGCGTCCTTCGTGTGGCGGCCGAATATATGCAGCTTGGTCTCTACCGGAAGGCTTTGGATGTACTTGATCGAACCTATCCTCCCGCGGCCGCGGACCAAAGTGAGCCGGGCTCAGTGCTGCCGCAGAAGCATCCGTTAGTGCTCTACTACGCTGCGTACTGCAAAGAAAAGCTCGGCAGCGATACACAGCGAAACTGGCAGGCAGCATCGGAGCTTTCCCCGAGCCTCGTATTCCCATCGTCAGCCACCGACAGGGTTGTATTGGAAGCCGCGCTTGCGGCGAACGGAAAAGATGCGACTGCTCATTACCTGCTGGGCACGCTGCTCTTTTCCAAAGGATTGACCGACGCGGCGATGACCCATTGGGGCGAGGCAAAGCAGCTTGCTCCGCATCTGCAGGTGGTCGATGTCGATATGGGAGATGTGTTGCTGCAAATAAAAGGCGACCCACAAGGTGCGTTGAACTCATTCCATGAGGGCATCCGCAACGATCCGGAAAACGCGAAGGTGTACGTTGGTCTTGATGAAGCGATGAGTGTGGCGGGGGCTTCGGCCGTAGAGCGTGCAGCCATTCTCTCCCAATACCCATCGGCAGATGCTCCGGATTCGAAGATGCCTGCGGATCTGGTCTTTCAACTTGCGTTGACCCGCGCTGAAGCAGCGCAGTACGAGCGTGCTCTAGCACTTTTCAAGGATCGATTCATTCCGAGCGAAGAAGGAGGGGAGACATCAGAACAAGTGGTGTTCGAGATTAAGTTGATGCAGGCTGAGTCGTGGGCCAAGGCACACAACTGCACAGAGGCTGAAGGTTTCCTTACAGGCAAGCAGCCGGGGATGAGCCTGGATGGAAGGTCAGCGCGAGACTATGTAAAGCTCGCTGGAGTTGCACGAAGCTGCGAGCATGCGAAAGAGTCGGATGAGCTCTTACACAAAGCTGCGGCCAGTGTAGATTTTGCGGATCTGGCGTGGGCGATCCAGGCGGAGAAACTCCTCAGCACGTACGACGCGGTAAGAGCGGACCAACGGGTCGCTAAGTCCTTGGCCGAAGCAGAAAGCCGTCTAGCGGCCAGCACCCACTCAGGATCATTACAATATACCGTCGGCATGTTGCAGGCTGCTCTCAATCGAAAAAGACAGGCAAGAGAGTCATTCGAAAAGGCTTTGATTCTTTCGGATACTCATATGTCTCACCATCTTGCCAGGGAGGCTTTGGCAGAGCTTTCTGCCAGCAAGTAGTGCGGTCTCTGACATCGTGCCGGTTGAAGGTTTGTCCAGACAGAGTACGAGCTTCGGCATCGTTTCCGCGCAGCCCAAGCTCGAGTGACAGTTTGCGTTACAGCAGTTCTGCTGGGCTTTAGATGAAATTGTGTCATGATCGCCCAATCTGCAGGCTACTCACTCGAAGTTCATAACATACTTTAGGCCAAAGCGCCACAAGCCGCTGCATACACCTTAAGCACGCGCTGGATATGGTGACGAATGATGGCGGGCGCGGAGTTTTTCAGGCGGCCGTCGCGGATCGCCTCGTACTCGCAAGGCAGATATTGGCTGAGCAGTGCCAGCGGCAATGAGCCGCTCAGGTTGTGCAATAGCCTGTCTACCTCCTGCTGCACCGGTAGCTGTGGCCAATAGTACCGGCAGCGGTCGCTCAGGCTAAACGCACGGGCAAACTGCTGCTGCTCTTTTTCGCCGTGGTAGTACGGAAGCCAATGCGCCGGGTTGCGCAACATTTCGGCCTCCAATGCCTCTCGTACATGCGATGCGTCTCTCTTGTGTTCCGGCATCTCGTTCTCAATGAAGCTCAGAGCAAAGACGGCTTCCCGAAAGGCAAAGGTCAGCCATGGACCTACCTTGAGAATGGCGAAATGATCTTTCACCATCGCCTCAAGGCACGAGGGCGTTTGGTAGTCGGTGGAGTGGGCTTCATACACCAGTTCCGGGCTTGCGGGCAATCCGGCGACTAGAAGCCTGGCCTTCTGTTGGTCATATTCAAAGATGGAGCTATCGCCGAATTCCACTCCCGGCTGCACCACGATCCCGATCACATTCTTCCAGGCTGATGCGAGTCCGTGCGCCATGAACGCCTTCTGAAACGCATCCAGCGACGATTTAAGGTCCTCCAACCGCGTGGGCAAAGGGCTCTCCCCTTCGGCCACTTCACCCCCAGGCACGGGGACCTCGGTGCCGATCACATACAACGGGCGAGGCGAACCCGATGGCAAGGATGCAAAGCTCTCTTCCGCTGCCTGGCAGAGCATGGCGGTCCGTTCTGCCACCACCGTTTCAGGGAGCGCCGCGGGATCGCCCCCGCAGGGCATGCTCGCGTCCAAGTGGATCTTCTGGTATCCGGCACGCACCGATTGCGCTGAAAGTTCGCATGCGTTGGCCATGGCTGTTGCCGCAGGTTCTGACCGCCAGCAATACGGACCCAGGTGGTCTGATCCAAGCAGCACCCGCGCAGCCGTCAGGCCGGCCTTCTGCGCCGCCTGGCGAATCTGCGCCGCAAACTGAGACGGGGTGCTTCCTGTGTAACCGCCAAACTGGTTCACTTGGCTTGACGTGGATTCCACATGCAGCACCGTCCCGTCTGCCAGGGCCTGCTGAATGGCGGCATCCAGTACCGCTGGATGTGCCGAACAGACTGCATACGTGCCGACTGCCTCGCCCCGCCGGTTCCGCTCGACCACATTGCTCAGGAAATCACTTGGCTGAGACGGTACAGTTTCTTCACGGATGGTCGAATTTGTCTCCATATCGCATCATTATATATGCGTTTACTTTGCTTTCAGTTAACCAATAACACAAAAGAAAATTGTAAAATAAAGACGCACCGGGGAGACAGTCCGCCGGTGGGAGGTTTTCCGTGGCACGTTTTGACGTAACCATTGCAGGCGAACTCAACCTTGATCTGATTCTCTATGGCCTGCCAGAGGTTCTGCTCCCTGAAAGGGAGTTGTTGGCCACGGAAATGATGCTGACGCTGGGCAGTTCCTCGGCTATCGTGGCACATAACCTGGCATCGCTGGGCTGCAAGGTGGGCTTCAGTTCCTGCATTGGGGGCGACAATTTCGGTGAGATTGCTCTGGGCCGCCTGCGCGCCGCCGGAGTTGATGTCTCGACCGTCCGGAAGTTGGGTCGCGACGCCAAGACCGGCCTTACGGTGATTCTGCCGCATGAGAAATGGCGGAACATCCTTACCTATCCAGGTACGATCTCCGCGCTCACGCTCGAGCACCTGGACATGGAGTACCTGGCGTCATCGCGGCACTTTCATTTGTCCTCATATTTCCTGCAGCGCGGCTTGCAGGAGCATATTCCAGATCTGCTGAAAGAACTGAAGTCTGCGGGACTCACCATCTCTCTGGACACCAACGACGACCCGGATGACCTTTGGGAGTCTGGCCTGGACAGAGTTCTGCCGCTGGTGGACGTACTGCTGCCAAACGAACAAGAGGCCATGAAGATCGCTGGCTGCGACAACCTGGAGTCGGCACTCACGCGCCTGGTGGAATTGGTTCCGCTGGTTGTGGTCAAGCTGGGGGCGCAGGGCGCAATGGCTTGCCGCGCGTCGGAGCGCCTGCACTGCCCGGCTCTGAAATTGCATGTGGTGGACTCCGTGGGCGCCGGTGACAGCTTTGACGCGGGTTTCCTGAGTGAATTTGTTCACGGAGCCGATCTGGAAACCTGCCTGCGCAAGGGGAACCTCGCAGGCGCTCTTTCCACAACACAGCCGGGAGGCACAGAGGCTTTTCGCGACATTGCATACCGCGAACGCTTTCTGCGTGAGCAAGGCCAGGCGCTCCAAACTCCCTAAGCCTGAATGGCCGGATACCGCGCACCCGCAATGCCTCGACGGACTCCACTTCACCATGCCAAACGTCATAAATCGTAGCGCGATCATTTTGAAATCGCCTGTTTTGAATGATTTGCCAAGCGCCGGAAATCACTCCGCATGACGGAGGAGTCCAAGGCGCGGAGTTGAGGGGTCCTGCTGCGGCCATCTAGATGACGCAGCGAAAGCGTCGGTGCAATGGGGCGTTCCGGCCGCAGAGAGCGCGATTGCAAAGGACCGAAGTTGCTAACCGGAAAGCACTCCACGAGGATGCGGCGTTCCATCCGGTCCCGCTTACAGAACATTGAAGTAGAGGAGAAGGGCCGTGCTTAATCATTTGTCGGGACCGAAGATGGGGGTTCCTCCGAAGAGAAAAAGCTTGGGCAAGACGCGCTGGTGGATAGCCTGGACGCTTTTCTTTTCGACTGTGACAAATTACATCAGCCGGCAAACTTTCTCCGTTCTGTCCCCGATGATCGCGCACCAGTATCACTTCAGCCACACCGATATTGCTAAGATTCTCGGCTCATTTCAGGTGTCTTATGCCGTCACATGGCTCCTCGGAGGCATCGTCCTTGACGTGGTCGGAACGAGGCTCGGTCTTGCACTAGCAGCGGCTCTATGGTCCATGGTTAATATCTTCACCGGATTCGCGGGCTCCGTTTTCAGCTTTGCAGCCTTTCGATTCATGCTCGGGATTGGAGAAGGCTTCAACTGGCCAGCCGCCAGCAAGACTGTGGCTGAATGGTTTCCAGGCGAGGAGCGCAGCCTTGCTGTTGCGATCTTTGACAGTGGATCAAGTGTGGGAGGAGCCTTGGCTGCTCTGGTCATTCCGTGGATCGCGCTGGCCTTCGGGTGGCGATGGGCATTTGCCTTCTCTGGGATGCTGGGCATAGTGTGGCTAGCGGTCTGGTTGCGCTCTTACCGCCCTGTCGATCGCCACCCGAAGGTAACGCCGGATGAGGTGGCATTTATCCATGCCGGCCAGGAAATGGCCAGTAAGTCTGAACGCCTCGGTCTTCAGAGGTGGCTTTCTCTAGCAAGAGATTCAAATGTCTGGGGTATTGTGCTTGGCCGCGGACTCACGGATCCAATCTGGTGGTTTTACATCTTCTGGCTGCCGCAGTACCTGAGCGACGCTCGAGGATTCAGCCTTGCGAGGATCGCCTTGTTTGCCTGGATACCTTTTGTTGCAGCCGATATTGGCAACTTCACTGGCGGCTTGATCTCCGGCTACTGCATCCGCCAAGGTCTTTCAGTGGTTCGTGCGCGGAAATGGGTTTGCGGTGCCAGTTGCCTTCCAATTCTCGCTGGAATTCCCGCAGCCCACGTCCACAATGTGTACGTGGCTCTGGGACTCATATGCATAGCGTTATGGGGTTTTGCAAGCTGGTCCACCATGGGCCTGACTTTGCCTTCCGACCTATTTCCGCAGGATGTAGTCGCCACTGTGACAGGCCTCAGTGGCTTCGCGGCAGGTCTTATTGGCGCAGGCTTCACCTTCGCGGTCGGTATACTGGTAGACCGGTTTTCCTACAGGCCCGCATTCCTGGCTGCCGGCTTGCTGCCTGTCCTTGCAACAATAGCCATCTTTGTTTTGATTCATCCAGCTAGGACCCGTCCCGCTGCCGGCTAGTTGTCCAGAACATTGCCACTTCCTTGAAGATGACCTGAAGGTCTTTCTTGTAGTACTAGAACGGGCTCATGCAAAAGGGGGCGCGAAGGCCGCCGAACTCGCGACCTCCGCGATTGCATTTAGCGAGCAGTTTTGCCTGCGCCGAGTTCGTCCTTGTAAACCTTGCCGCCCTTCATGACGAAAGAAACGTGCTCCAGCACCTCGACACGGTCGAGCGGGCTGGCGGTAACCGCGATCAGATCTGCGTACTTGCCGACCTCGAGGGTGCCTACGTCTTTGGCGCGGTCGATAAGGTCGGCGGCTGAGGACGTGGCGGCGCGAATGGCCCCGGCAGGTGTCATGCCGAACTTAACCATGTAGTGGAATTGTTTGGCGTTGTCGCCGTGGGGGTAAACTCCGGCGTCGGTGCCGAAGGCGATCTTGACCCCGGCAGCCACAGCCTTGGCGAAATTCTCACGCTGCAGGCGGCCGACCATCTTTTCCTTTTCGACATTTTCCTTGGGCAGACCAAACTCGACGGCCTTGCCGAGAATGTAATCGTCGTTATAAATGTCGGCGACCAGATAAGTGCCGTGAGCCTTCATCAAGTCGATGCCCTCTTGGTCAATGAGGCTGCCGTGCTCGATGGAATCGACACCGGCCCGGACCGCGTCTTTGATACCCTCAGTGCCGTGGGCGTGGGCGGCCACTTTGCGGCCGGCGCGATGGGCCTCATCGACGGCCATCTTCATCTCTTCGTAGGTCAACTGCTCGGCACCCGGCTTGTCGCCGGCCGACAGCACCCCTCCTGTAGCCAAAATCTTGATCACGTCTACGCCGTACTTGATCTGCTCACGGACCACGTGGCGGACCTGTTCCGGGCCGTCGGCGATGGCATAATCCCGTTCCGCCGGATACAGCATGTTTTCGACGGCCGGCGCAAAGCCGTTCATGTCGCCGTGGCCTCCGGTAATGGAGATGGCCGGTCCGCTGGCCACCACCCGTGGGCCGGGGATGAATCCCTCATCAATGGTGCGGCGCAGATCCACCGCGAAAAAAGGCTGCGAACCCACGTCGCGCACGCTGGTGAAACCGGCCTGGAGGGTCTTGTCTGCATTGACCACGCCGTTGAAACCTCCCTGAAATGGTGTGAATTTGACCTTGTTGATGGGGTCATACCTATCGGCGCGATGTTCGAGGTGAGTGTGACAGTCAATGAGCCCCGGCAACACCCAATCCTGAGAGAGATCGACGACCGTGGCGCCGGCGGGAATGGCCGCTTGGGTTGCGGGCACAACCTTGGCGATACGTTCTCCCTCAATCACCAGCACCATGTTGTCGCGGAACTGATCGCCGGTGGCATCAAAAAGGTGTCCAGCCCTGACATAAATCGTGGACAGAGGCGCAGGCGCTCCTGTTTGGGCCAAAACAGCGGGAAGCACAATAGCGAGTACGCCCAAAGCAAGAAACGAGCGGCGAAGGATGGATGGATCACGGGACACAGTTCACTCCTCGTAAAGCAAGGATCAATTTTCCGAATTATAGAGAATGTCGAACCTCTGCGGATTTTTCGAAAGTTGAACTTCCGCAGGGGAACCACTGGCCCGTCGCTCGGAGATCGCCGTATCCCCTTGCCCTCAGGCAAAATAAGCACTTGGACCAGGCAGCACTTTCGTCTTGTCGCTTCCCTTCCTTGCTGACCGGTTCGGACCTTCGAGTGCCCGCCGGGATTGAACCATGAGCGCACCTACGCCTTGCACGGGGAAACATACCCATGTGGTTGATCCGCGTGATTATCGGATAGCACCACATCAACTTGGCATCCCTATGTTTCAACAGTTCGGGTACCGTGCTTACATGCTCATCACAGGATCGAGCTACCGGCTGTAGCCAACCGGATCAAGGATCACCGGCAATTTACGGCCTACAAATTCCGTGGGTCTCCCAGCGTGGGGTGCGCCTCGTGATCTTCTTCCATGGTGACCGCGATCCGCTTTGCTTTCCTATAGACGTTTGCGACCGCCATCGTCCAGAAAGGGACTAAGTCGACTCCGGGCACGAGCTTGGCACAAAACGATGGCAGAAATTCCCAGTGCCAGCCAAGAAGGTAAACCATCACGGCCCCAATACCGAAATCGAGTATGTCATCAGCGGGCGATGCGGCGCCCTCAACAAAAAAGGGAAAAACAACAAGTTGGAATGCATCCGCAATGATCGCCAGTATCATGGCGGCTCGAAAGCGCGAACCCGGCAAGATTGTGATGGTATCGTGAGTCACGTCAGTCTGCTGCTTACTATTCGTGCTTGATTCGCCCATTTTACGCCGTATGCATCACTATAACCGGCAAATCGGTCAGTCTTGCCGTTTGCCCACTTTTCGGCTCTTGCAAATCAACGGCCATCTGCGTCCACTCTGCCGCCTGCACTCCTATCAAAACCCGGGGCTGTACCTGTCTATGAGCTAACATGGAGACCGGCCGGCAGTGGGCGAAACCCCTGTTCCTGCGCGCGGACGACGGCCAGTTGCCAGAACAACACGCGCGAGGCAATGGCCGAAGGCACACAGTTTTCCAAAGTCCGGAGGACCCTTTGTGCTTGAAAAACTATCTCTTGACAGGCGCAGAAATCTTTGCTTAGAGTTGCTTCCCAGATATTCAAGCGTTTCAATACTTGCGTTTGATTGAGAGGTTGCACATGAACCAAAGAATTGCGGACGCCGGGACAATACAAAACTTCCTCTTCGTTTGGATTCTTATCCTCTGTGCAGGAACTGCCGCATTCGCCCAAGCTGGCAGAGGTGGCATCAGCGGCCTGATAACCGACCCCAGCGGCGCAGTTGTCCCCGGAGCCAAAGTGACAGCGCTCAACCACGCGACCGGCGTGGCACAGTCAACCGTTTCAACAGCGGCCGGCTTGTACTCCTTTGTGTCGCTCAACCCTGGAACTTATAAAGTCATTGCCAGTATCAAGGGGTTCGAAGCCGTCGCACAAGACAACGTGCCCGTAACTGTGGATCAAACCACTACCGTAAATATTGCTCTGCAAGTTGGCAAAGTGACAGAAGTGGTCACGGTGGCAGCATCGTCTGCCCTGATGGATACAAGCAACTCAACCGTTGGCCAGTTGATCGACGCCGCAACGATCGACCGTGTTCCGCTGCTGACGCGCAATGTCTATGATCTTGTGCAATTGAGCGCTGGCGTGACCCCGGCCAATGGATCGCCCAACTCTTCCAGTTCGGAGGCCATCATCAACATCTCGACCGGGCGCCCGGGAGTCGATGTCTCGTCTTACACCATCAATGGCGCCATCCAGGGCTCGGTCTATTACATGCTCGATGGCAGCCCGCTGGGGATTGCCGAAAACAACCCCGCCGCCATCATCCCGGCAATGCAGATTCCAGAGGACGGCGTGGATGAGTATCGCGTTGAGACTCAAAACACTCCGGCTTCTTATCAGAGCGGCGGCGCGGGCGTCATCAGCCTGGTCAGCAAGTCGGGTGGCGACCAGTTTCATGGCGCCGTCTTCGGGGTTTTCCGGCCGGACATTCTTGCCGCCAATGACTATTTCAATAAACAAAGCCAGTTGGCCAATGGTACACCAAACCAGTCTCCCAGCTTTCACCACTACCAGGAGGGCGCTTCGATCGGCGGACCGATCCTGCACAAGAAGCTCTTTTTCTTTGGCGATTACGAAGCCACGCAACAACAGATGTTTGACGGTTCAAACACCTTTGCCGTTCCCACCACGGCGGAGCGCACCGGTGATTTTTCGAACATGGGGTTTGCCATCTATGATCCCACTCTTCCCGATAACCCCGATGGAACACGCCAGCCCGTAGCCGGCAACAAGATTGCTAACCCCAACCCCATAGCATTGAAATTCCTATCCGAGTTTCCTAAGTGCAACTACCCAAACCCCAGCACGTGCGATTCTGCTACGACCGATGTCTCCCCCAATCTGTATGTTCCGGGGCTCGATCCAACAACACAACAGAAATTCGACGTGCGCGTCGACTATTACCAAAGCGAGAAACAGCGCATCTTCGGCCGTTTTTCCTTCGACCGCCTCTTCACCGCGGGTGTCAACGCCTTCAACAACGCGTGGGATATGGACTACGCACAAAACATCACCAACGGCCGCAATTTCATCATCGGAGACGACTTCACTCTGAATTCGACAGCGGTCTTGCAGTTGCGCTACTCCTTTACGCGCCACTATGAAAGCCAGGGTGGCGATCCTGGCCAGAGCGCTGTCGACGACCTCGCCGCGCTGGGATTCACATCGCCGACTTCTGCAGACGAGGTGTACAAAACCCTTCCCATTGTGACTTTTAACGACGTGGGAGGCGGCATCGGCGGTACCTGCTGCTCCAACACCTTCAACTATGCCAGCGAGAACAGCGACGCAAGCGCCACCCTTACCAAGGTCTGGGGCAAACACGAGGTGAGCACCGGCGTGGAATACATGAAGAGGTTTCTGAATGTGGGCCAGCCGTCGTCACCCTCTGGAGCGTATGCTTTCGACATCTCCGCTACAGACCAATCCACGGCCAATGGCGGGGGAGGCAGCGACTTTGCATCGTTTCTCATGGGAATGGGAACGGCGCCAGGCACTGAATCGTACAACTTCACCAAGGATCTCTTTGTCGCTGAAGCCAGTCCGTATTACGCGGCCTTCCTTGAAGACACCTACCACATCAGCAAGGCTCTCACCATCACTGCGGGGCTGCGTTGGGACATCTTCGGCGGGAAGACGGAGAGACACAACCGCCTGGAATACTTTGATCCGACTGCCACGGATAGCGTTAGTGGCGTGGCATTTACCGGTGCCGAAGTCTATGCGGCCAGCGGCGACCGTTCTCCATTCACCACAAATATGACCGACTTTGGTCCGCGCCTGGGAGTCTCATGGCAGGCTGCCAAGCATCTGCTCGTCCGCGGCGGTGGCGGCTTCTACTTTGGCCCGAGTTCAGAGATGGTCGGCACCGCCAGTCTGAACAGCGACGGATATTCTTCGGCAACAAACTGGGCCGCCACCTGTTATAACGCCGATAGCAACACCGTATACAACGGTACCGACCAATGTGTAGGTGCAACAGGGGGACCAGCGCCGAGCACGACGGGTATCTATTCCCTGACCAATCCATTCCCGGAGGGTGTTGTTCCACTTATCAGTTCGCCGACGGGCCTGGGGAACAACCTTGGCACAACTCTGAGCACAATGCTCCACTCGCAGCGAACACAGGAAACTTACAACTTCAATTTCGGTCTGGAGTATGAGTTGCCGCACGCCTTCGTTCTCAGCGTCGGCTACGTGGGCAGCAGAGGCCTCTTTCTGCCGCTCGCTTCGGTCGATCTGAATCAGCTTCCCTTAAGCGTCATTGCTGCGAACAACTACTCTTTGTGTGTTGACACCTCCAACCCGAACTGCGTGATGGTGCCCAATACGTGGGCTTCCACCCAGCCGAACACCAATGGGAACTACGGCTTGGCCACTGTTCCGCTGTGGGTGTCTCTGCAGCAGTATCCGCAATTCGGTGATGGCACTTACGGCGCGAACAACGGTGTCAATGTGCATGGCTATCCGGGCGGCGATTCTGAGTACAGTTCCCTGCAGGCCAAGTTGCAGAAGCGCCTGACTCAGCACTTCACCACGCTCGCCTCCTTTACCTGGGGCAAGCTGATGACCGATGACGGCAATCCTCCGTTGGGGTTCGTAGGTTCTCATGCCGGATTACCTCAAGACTGGGAGAGCTTGAGTCTTGAGCACACCGTCAGCCCGCAGGATGTGAAGTATCAGTTCACCTGGCAGGCATCCTACGATCTGCCTATGGGCAGGGGCAGGGCTTTGAATCTGAATGGGGTTGCAAATGCCATTTTGGGGTTCTGGACGGCCAACGGGATTTTCTACCTGAGCAGCGGCATTCCCATCGCTTCACCAGTGGTGAATGCACCGATCCTCTACTTCAATCAGCGGCCCAATATGACCTGCGATCCCAGCAAAGGCGCCCCGCACACGGCAGCACAGTGGTTCACACCGAGCTGCTTTTCGCAGCCCAGCGACAATCAGAGTCCGTTTGTTGCCGGGAACGCGCCGGCCTATCTCGACCACGTCCGCACCATGGGAGCCAACGACCTGGATCTCACGCTTTCCAAGAGCTTCAAACTGGGCAAAGAGCGGGATCTCCGCTTTGAGATATCTTCCTTCAACGTTGCCAACAAGCCACAGTTTGCGCCGCCGGGCGTGCCTGCGGAATACCCCCTCGACGCCAACAACAACCCTTATGACAGCACTCCCTTCGGCCTGATTACGGCCGACTCCAATTCACCGCGCCAATTCCAGTTTGCTGCAAGGTTTACATTCTGATCGGCCCACGATCGGGCACTCGCCGCCTTTAAAAGGCGTATAGGATGAAAAGTCCTCGCGCTGGGCGGGACATTTGGAGAATGCGGATTCATGTCACAAGAATCGACTCAGCAAGGCTTGTCCTCTGCCACGTACGATAGACAACCGGGCCTGCGGCGATCGCTTAAGCTGTGGCATCTGGTGGCATACGGCATCATCATCATCCAGCCAACGGCGCCCATGGGCATCTACGGTGTGGTCAGCAACGTCGCCGGCGGTCACGTGGTTACCACCATCCTTATTGCCATGGTTGCCATGCTGTTCACCGCCTTCAGCTACGGCCGCATGGCCCGCGTGTATCCCAGCGCAGGCTCCGCATATACCTACGTCGGCAAGGAACTGCACCCGATGCTCGGCTATGTCGTGGGTTGGTCCATGCTCATGGACTACCTGCTCAACCCCATCATCTGTGCCATCTGGTGCAGTGCAGCCGCGCAGAATGTTATGCCGAGTGTGCCCTATGCGGCGTGGGCTGTCTCCTTTGTCGTCCTCTTTACACTGTTGAATCTCCTCGGCGTAAAGAGTTCCGGCCGCATGAATGCGCTGTTGGCCATTGGCATGAGCGTTGTGGTCGTAATTTTCCTTGCTGAGGCCATACACTATATCGCGCTCGTCGTCCGCCCGATGGCAGGCCAATGGCTTCTGCCCTTCTACGATCCGGCCATCTTTACCCCGTCCCGTGTCTTGCGCGGTACGTCGATCGCGGTTCTTACATACATCGGCTTCGACGGCATCTCTACCATGTCGGAAGAGGTGGAGAACCCTCGTCGCAACATCTTGATTGCCACTGTTGCCACCTGCCTGGTGATCGGAATCCTCTCCGCAATAGAGGTTTACGCGGCTCAGTTGGTGTGGCCCGCGCACACACCCTTTCCCGAGTCGATGGTCGATACGGCGTATGTTTTTGTTGCTCGGCGCGTTGGCGGAACATTCCTTTTCCATCTACTCAACGCTACGCTGTTGATTGCCAACATGGGCTCAGGCATGGCCGCGCAGTTCGGCGCCGCCCGCCTGTTGTACGGCATGGGCCGCGCCAATGCCCTGCCAAGCCGCATTTTCGCCACCATCGATGCCCACACCGGAATTCCTCGCAACAACGTCATCGTTGTCGGTATTTGCACATTGCTGGGAGTCTTCATGCTGACCTACCAAAGTGGAGCGGAGTTACTCAACTTCGGAGCGTTCATTGCCTTCATGGGTGTAAATGTGGCGGCGCTTATTCACTACAAATTCCGCTCCAAGGAAAAGGTGTTCCTGGCCGCGACTATGCCGTTCTTGGGCTTTGTGGTCAGTGCATTCATTTGGTCGAATCTCAATCATAAGGCACAGTTACTGGGTACGGCATGGATATTGATTGGCATCGGCCTTTACTACATCATGCGGCGGGCAGGTGGGGGTCCTGACAAGCTTCTTGAGATCGACGAACCGCAATAGCTAATTTTGACCTGCCTTCCGGTGATCCGCAACAGCAGCGCCGGTTGCGAATTTCGTCCTGGGTCCCTCGCACAAGTGGAGTGGTAATCGCGCCAGCTTTAGACATTCTTCGAGGTAATACGTGGTCATACGCAGAACCAAATCGACCCATGTGACTCTAGCAGACGTCGCGCAGGCAAGCGGCTTTTCAAGTTCGACCGTCTCTATTGTCTTGAACGAGGCGCCACTCTCCCGCTATGTTGCCGCCAAGACGAAAGAGCACATCCGCAAGAAGGCCGAGGAGATGGGCTACCATCCCGACGCCTTGGCGCGCTCACTCAGCCGCCGCCACAGTCAGACCATCGGCGTTCTGGTTTTTGATATCTCCGATCCGTTCTGCATGTCTCTGCTACGCGGCATCGAGCGAACGCTCTACCTAACGCCTTATCTCCCCATCATCATGGATGCCGATAACCGTCCTGAGCAATTCGACAGGTATCTCGATATGCTCATCGGACGCCGCGTGGAAGGCCTGATTTTGGTTGCGAACTGGCTCTTTGCCGAGATCGATCCCCTCTCCAAAATCGAGAAGAATAGAATCCCGATCACTGTAGTAGGGCGCGATCTCACTTCACGTTCAATTCGATCCGTCGTAGTGGACAACGAGACCGGGGGTTATGCTGCAATCAAGTACCTCCACCGCCTCGGGCATCGAAAGATCGCAATACTGCGCGGCCCGGAAGAACTGGACGACAGCTGCCGTCGCTGGCTTGGCATTCAGAGATTCGCCACCGAAGTTGGCCTTCACCTGGAACCGCGGCTGACCTTCCAGCTTCCCGCATTGATGGATCCATCTTCAGGCTTCGAAGGTGGCTTACGCCTCACCGCCGAACTCATCGAGAATAGGGTCGATTTCTCCGCAATTCTTGCCTTCGATGATCTCACCGCACTCGGCGCTATGCGGGCGTTGTGGAAAGCAGGCCGCCGGGTCCCTGACGACTGCTCTGTTATTGGCTTCGACGATGTGCCCCATGCGGCACTCTGTTCCCCGGGAATTACCACAATGCGACAACCCATGCTCGAAATGGGAAGCCTTGCTGCCAACCTTATTCTGGACGCAATCGCTCCCAAACCCAGCTCTTTTCAGGGCAAGCTTCTGCATTTGTTGCCGCCGACTCTAGTTCAACGGGATTCCACGCGGAGACTTCTACGGCGCAGCTCAGCGAAAAAGTCCTCTTAACTAGAGCGTGAACTGGTCAGTATTTCTGCGTATTCAAGCGTATTAATATGCCGGCAGCCGCTGGACAGCCCGATAATTTGTGCCGGTGAGATTGCTAATGTAGCGCACCGGCGAAGGACAATCCAGAAATAATTCCAATGTAAGAATTGCCAGCCTCTTCGATCGCCATTCCTTTCGATGAAATCGTGTGCGACAACGCCGGAAGTTGTCGATTCGCAGCACACAACAGATGTTTTGGACAGACCTCAACGAGTGCACAACCCCCGCAGCCTTCGAGACATCTGCAAAAGCAGCCAGTTCTTCCTGACGCTCGGAATAAGCTAAATCACGGGCTTGCCGCTAGTAGGTCTCGGGGAATGCGCATATAATCCCGAATCAAACAGGTTGTCTCTATGAAGAGATGGGTGCTTGCGTGCGCGGTCATTCTTGGATGGTTTCCGGCTCTCTGGGCAACAGCGCCCGGTACCCTGACTACGTTGCGCTCAATTCGCTTCCTCAACAAGGCGGAAGCGGCGCAGGCGCTCCCAGTGTCGTTTGAGGCCACGGTTACCTATTACAACAAAAGCGACGTCGACCTGTTTGTACAGGAGGGCGGCGAGGGCATCTATGTCCAGGCAACTGTGGGCGCCAATCTGGCTCCGGGCGATCGCGTTCTTGTGAAGGGACACACGCGGGATAGTTTCCGAACGGACGTGATCAGCGACAGCGTAACCGTTCTCCACCACGGCGCCCTCCCGAAGACTGTTGAGGCCGATTTCGACCGCATGATCAGCGGCCAGCTCGATTGTATCCGGGCAACCGTCCATGCCGTGGTCCGGAGTGCCGACACGGTGGTGGATGAAAACCGGTACGACCTCTATATGCACCTGCTCATGGAGGGTGGATACATTGACGCAACAGTGGTTGCCAGCAATGGCACCATGCCCAAAGATATGCTGGACTCCGAGGTTGAGGTAACCGGAGTCGTATCGGGAAGGTTCGATAGCAAGAACCAACTCACCGGAATTCTGCTCCAGGTTCCAACGCTCGCAGACGTGAAAATCCTGAAGAGCAGCAACACGGTCCCTGAGGTACTTCCCATCACGCCCATGGATGAGGTCCTCAGCGGCTATCATATCCGCGATTTTACCCGTAGGATCAGGGTCCAGGGTACCATTACGTACTTTGAGCCGGGTTCGGCGATCGTGCTCCAGAGCGGGACCAAGAGCCTGTGGATCAATACCCAATCTGAGAAGCGCCAGCGTCTGGGCACCTTGGCCGACGTCACAGGCTTTCCCAATGCCAGCGGCGGCTCTCTGACCATGACGCTCGGCGAAATCTGGGACAGCGATGTGGAAGCGCCCATCACACCTCGGCCGGTGACCGAGTCGGAATTGGCCGCTGGGGCCTACGAATTCGATCTGGTCTCAACCGAAGGGCAGGTGTTGACCGCTGTGCGCCAAGCCGCCCAGGATGAGTACGTTTTGACTTCGGCTGGCCACGTATTCTCCGCGGTTTATCACCACATGAATGAAGCCGAAGGTGCTGCGCTTCTGCCCTTGAAACTGATTCCCGTCGGCTCTGAGGTCCGTGTTACCGGAATCAGTATGGTGACCTATGGTTCCAACCCATTTCAAGGTCCGGTGTCGTTTAGTCTGCTGATGCGCTCTTCTGACGACATTACCGTGGTGGCCAAGCCCTCCTGGCTAACCGTTCGCAACCTCACCCGGCTTGTGAGCCTGCTCGTGCTGGTAGTGCTGGCTTTCGCGGCCCGCCAATGGAGCCTGGAGCGCAAGGTACACCGCCAGACCATCGCATTGGCTAACCGTATTGAGGCAGAGGCCGCACTGGAGCGCCGCATGGCTCAGCTCGAACAACGCCGCTCGCGCATCCTCGAGGACATTAACGAATCGCGCCCCCTCGCTGAGATCATCGAACGCATTGCGGAACTGGTCTGCTTCACGCTCCACGACAGTCCCTGCTGGTGCGAGATTGCCGACGGAGCCAAGCTTGGGGCTACATCGACTGGAACCCTGGGCCGGCGAGTCATCCACCAGGACATCATGTCCCACTCTGGGCAAGTGTTGGGCACAATTTATGCGGCGCTCGACCGGGAGAGCGAAAGTGTCGGTGAGGAGACGGAAGCACTCGCAACCGGGGCGCGGCTTGCCACACTGGCGATTGAGACGCGACGAATCTACTCCGACCTCATTTACCGCTCAGAATTCGACCAGCTTACTGATATCCACAACCGTTTCTCCCTCGACAAGCATTTGGATAATTGCATCGAGGAGGCGCGCCAAAAGGCCGGGCTCTTTGGGTTGATCTACATCGATCTGGATAAGTTCAAGCAAGTAAACGACCTTTATGGTCACCACGTGGGGGATCTGTATCTGCAGGAGGTAACACTGCGCATGAAGCGGCAGCTTCGGGCCGTCGATGTCCTTGCCCGATTGGGCGGTGACGAATTTGCGGTGTTGATCCCATCGGTGCGCAACCGCGCGGATGTCAAGGAGGTGGCGGTTCGGCTGGAGCGTTGCTTCGATGAACCGTTTGCCGTGGAAGGGTATGTCATGCAGGGTTCGGCAAGTGTAGGCATCGCAACTTACCCGGAGGACGGTACAACCAAAGACAGCATGTTGACCGCAGCCGATGCTGACATGTACGTGGGCAAGCAAACCAGACGGGAAATCTGAGTTCACTGCTTTCCGCAGAACGCGGTCCTAAGCGGATTGATCGCGTTGAGATGGGTGGCATCGCCGTGGTGGAAGCAAATCAGGCCCGATTTAGACCGAATGTAGTGTGGGAGTTCCGCCCTCGATCGTAAAGCCAGCGTCAGAGATCGCAACACGGGCTGAGTCCTGGCCAGCAAGCCAAGACTCACAAAACTTCGGGCACCACGGTCTACCGACTCATCCAAGAGGAAATACAGGCCTACAGCCCTGTACCAAAGGTGTGAAAATTCGTCCCTAATCCCAACAAAACAAATGGTCGAATCTTCCGGAACCGGCTTTTCTGCGACTGCGAGATGTGCTCCACATGGCGGCCCACGTGTTGAGGCTTTTGGATTCCAAAGCAGGCGGCAGGCCGCAGAGACTCAGCGTTGTTCTTTATTTGGGTGCTCATACTGTCGCAAGACGCCAGCAAACTACAAGTAGCTCTTGACAGGTCTTTGGTTCAGTGCTGATATATGACTGATGGTCATATATGAATAACAGTCACGACGCCCAATTCGCAGGATTCGGGAAGTCTCTCATTGCCGAAAATTTGCCCCATCTGCAAGGCATGCAGCGCCGCCAGCGTCGAGCTGCCGAAACGCGTGTGCGTTTGTTCCGATGTGCACTCCAACTCTTTGCCGAGCGCGGCTTTCCCAACGTTACGGTGGAAGACATCACCGAGGCAGCGGACGTGGGCAAGGGAACGTTCTTCAACTATTTCGAGAGCAAAGACCATGTGCTGGGGGTAATGGCAGAGATTCAGCTCGGCAAGGTTGTGGAGGCCAGGGCACTGGCCGCGGACGGGAAGCAAACGATTCATTCTGTACTGCACCACTTGTTTCTGCGGGCCGCTGAGGAGCCAGGGCGCAGCCCGGACCTGGCCCGCACCATGATCTCCTCCTTTCTGGCCAGCGAGGGCGTTCGCCGCATCATTGAACACAATATGCAAGAGGGCCGCACAATGGTGGCCCAGATTGTGGCCGCAGGACAGAAACGGGGAGAACTCGACCCTGAGTTGGTAAAGGAAAAGGTAGCAATCCAGCTTCTTCAAACGTTCATGGGAACAGTCTTGTTCTGGTCGCTGCATGAGGAGCCAGCGCTCAACATCTGGATGGAAGACAGCTTTCAGCACTTCTGGAGATCGATAGCGGTCTCCGACAAAGAGTAGGGATTATGAGATTCGATTTTCGCAAGGTCGCACTGCTTTCGCTGGCAAGCCTGGTTGCCGGCATGGTCTCGGGCATGATCGGCGCAGCGCAGCAGGCAGCGCCTTACCGACTGACGCTGCAGGATGCAATTCAGAAGGGACTCCAAGCCAACCTGAATGTGCTGGTTGCTGGTACGCGGGTCGAGGAGGCGGAAGGCACCCGCATGCGTCGCCTGTCGGCTGCGCTGCTGCCGCATGTCAGCGCACAAACCTATGCGAACGTGCAGAACCGCGACCTGAGCGCCTTCGGACTCTCGCTGCCTGGAATCCCGATCCCCAACGTGGTGGGACTGTTTTCGAATTACGATTTTCGTGTCTACGCGCAGCAAAACGTGACCGATCTTCAAAGTTATCGCGAGTTGAAGGCGAGCGAGCGGGCGTTGGATGCCGGCAGGATGGATTACAAGGATGCGCGCGACATCATCGTCCGCTCCATCGCCGCTCTCTACTTAAACGCGCAGTCTGCTGCGGCGCGTGTGGATGCCGCCCAATCACGGGTGACCGACTCAAGCACCTTGTTGAAGCTGGCCAAGGACAAGCACGACGCTGGAACGGCGACGGGCGTAGATGTGCTGCGCGCCGAGGTGCAGCTGGCGAACGACAGGCAGGCCTTGCTTGTGGCCCAGAACCAGCTGAAACAGTCGTTACTGGCTCTGGCGCGCAACCTGGGTATGAGTCCGGGCGCGCCGTTGGAATTGGCCGAGCCGCTACGCTACCAGGCCCTGGTCCAGCCTCAATCCGAGATCCTCGTGCCCGCAGCGCTGCTCGAGCGTGCCGACTATCTTTCACTTGCCAGCCAGCGCCAGGGATTGGTCGAGCAACAGCACGCCAGCCGCGCGCGTTTCTATCCCAAACTCAGCGTCAACGGCAACTACGGCGGAATTGGCCGCAGTATCGGAGGCGTCCAGGGCACAGGTCTGATTCAAGGCCAGATCGACTTCACGGTCTTCGATCGCGATCGCGATGGCGAGGCGCTTGAACTTGCCAGCCGCATCAAACGCATCGACGATCAGATTGACGACCTGCGGCGCGGGATTGAAGAGGACATCAGAGAGGCGCTTCTGAATCTCGCCTCCGCAGCCGAGCAGGTGGCTGTGGCAAGCCAAGGACAGAATCTGGCGCTGCGCGAACTCGAACTTGCGCAGGATCGATTTCAATCGGGCACGGCCAACAATGTCGAGGTGGTTACCGCCCAGGACGAGTTGGCGCGTGCCCAGGAAAACTACATTCTTGCCGTTTCCAGTCATGTGGATGCAAAGTTTGCGCTCGCCCGCGCTATGGGCGATACGGAGAAAAACATTGGGCAGTTTATTGGGATCCCATAGGCAATGTTTGTCGTCGCGACCCGATCGATGCTGCCGATCACGAGGTTTGAAGCTATGAAACGAGTTATACCTGTGCTTATCCTGCTGGCTGCCACAATAGTCGCCGGTGTGTACTTCTATCCGCGCTTGACCAAAAGGCCGGAGCCCGTGAATCAGATTACGCTCTCCGGCAACATTGAAGCTCACGAGAGCCTGGTGAGCTTCAAGGTGCAAGGACGCATCATCGAGTTGCCCGTGGAGGAAGGCCAGCAAGTTGAACAAGGCGCTTTGCTGGCTCGCCTTGAAAACGCTGATTTGAAGCAGAAGATTCGCATGGACGAGGCCAGTGTTCGTGTACGCGAATCCGATCTCGCGCTCACGCTGGCTGGAACACGTGAACAGGAACTGAAGGCGTCACAGCAGAGCATGCTCGACGCGCAGGCCGATCTGGACGAGAAGGTACTCGATAACGAACGTGCCCAGCGCCTCTTCGCTAAGGACGAAGTCTCAGCTCAGGATCGTGATTTGGCGGCAACCGCGCTGAAACGCGCCCAGGCGATCTACAAGGCAGCACAGCAGCGGTACAACGAGGCCATCGAAGGCAGCCGCAAGGAAGATATCGCCATTGCGCGCGCCAATCTCAACGAGGCCAATGCCAACCTGGGACTGTCGCGAGTGAACCTGGATTACACAACCCTGCACGCGCCTTCAAGCGGCGTGATTACCGTACGCCAGGCTGAACTCGGAGAAGTATTAGCGCCGGGTTCTCCGGTAGTCACACTCGCTGATCTCGATCACATATGGCTGCGCGCGTATATCGCGGAGACCGACCTGGGGCGCATTCATTGGGGGCAGGATGCAGCTGTCACCACCGATACCTATCCCGGCAAGCAGTACCACGGGCGCATCTCGTTCATCTCGTCGAGTGCTGAGTTCACGCCCAAGAGTGTGCAAACTTACAAGGAACGGGTCACCCTTGTTTACCGGATCAAAATCGATATCGACAATCCGAATCACGAGCTTAAGCCCGGCATGCCCGCCGATGCTCATCTGGCTCTGGCACTGGCCGACGCCAGGCAAGGAGCGCAGACACTGGGAGCGGCCCCAGCAAAGCAATGACCGGTCAACCCCAATCCTCGATTGTGGCCCTGGGGCTTACGAAGAGCTTTCCGGGAGTGCACGCTGTGGATGGTTTGAGCTTTGATGTGCGCGCCGGAGAAATCTTCGGCTTGGTCGGCCCTGACGGCGCAGGCAAGACCACCACGCTACGCATGCTGGCGGGCATCATGGCGCCCGATACGGGCAATGCCACGATTGCCGGCTTTGATGTGGTGCGCGATCCCGAGGGCGCCAAGCACGCTCTCAGCTATATGCCACAACGTTTTGGACTATACGAAGATTTGACAGTGGATGAGAACATCCGTTTCTACGCGGACCTTTTCGGAGTGAACCGGTCTGAGCGCGAAGAGCGCTCAACACAACTGTTGCGGGCAGCAGGAATGAGCGAGTTTCGCAAGCGTCTCGCCGGCAACCTTTCCGGTGGAATGAAACAGAAACTCGGCCTGGTCTGCGCCCTTATTCATCGCCCCAAGGTGATTTTGCTGGATGAACCAACCACGGGTGTAGATCCTGTTTCGCGGCGCGATTTCTGGCGCATTCTTTACGAACTGGTTTCGGAAGGTGTTGCCATTCTAACTTCAACCGCTTATCTTGACGAAGCCGAGCGCTGCCATCGCGTAGCGTTGCTCCATCAGGGCAAACTGCTGTTCTGCGACACGCCCGCAAACCTCAAGGCGGCAATGGGCAAGGATGTATTGTCAGTGACCTCGCAGGACCCGCGCAGGTTGCGCACCGAACTTGAGTCTGCGGATGGCATCTCCAGCCTTGTACTGACTGGCGACGGCCTGCACGTTGTTGTGGACGATGCGTCCAGCCGCATCCCCGAGTTCGAGTCCCGTCTGAAAGGCGCGAACGTACCGTTCGACTCAATTCAGCAAGTAGCCCCAACGATCGAGGACCTATTTGTGGATGCGGTTGGCAGCGGAGGCTCAAACCATGCCTGAACCGGAATACTCAGTCGCGGTAGAAAATCTGGTCAAGCGGTTCGGCGATTTTGTGGCCGTGAACCAGCTCAACCTCAAGGTTCGCAAAGGTGAGGTTTTCGGCTTTCTTGGACCGAATGGAGCAGGCAAATCCACTACCATTCGCATGCTTTGCGGGTTGCTGAAGCCTACTTCGGGGCACGCCTTGGTTGCCGGCTATGATGTTGCCCGCAAACCAGAGGCAGTGCGTCAGAACATCGGTTACATGTCGCAGAAATTCTCTCTCTACAACGATCTTAAGGTGATTGAGAATATACGCCTGTTCGCAGGCCTTTATAGCGTACCGTCGAAGGACTTGCAAGGACGGATCGAATGGGCACTTGCAATGGCAAATCTCAAGGGACAGGAAAATCTGATCACCGGCACGCTTCCGGGCGGGTGGAAGCAGCGTCTTGCGTTGGGGTGTGCAGTGCTGCACAAGCCACCCATCATTTTTCTGGACGAACCTACTTCCGGTGTCGATCCCATCTCGCGCCGCCAGTTCTGGGATCTCATTCACCAGATGGCGGAAGAGGGCGTGACCGTCTTTGTGACGACGCATTACATGGAGGAGGCGGAATACTGCAACCGTCTCGCGCTGATCTTTCGAGGCAAGATGGTGGCCCTCGGCACACCTTCAGAGTTAAAGCGGGACTCGATGAAGGGCGAACTGCTCTTGATTGAGTGCGAGCCGCTCGGCAAGGCCGTGGAAGCGCTGCAATCGGCTCCGGATGTCATGGATGCGGCGGTTTTCGGAAACGCCCTGCACCTGGTTGTGCTGGATGTGGCTACCGCCATTCCCCGGATGTGGAAATACCTCGCGGACCAAGGCATCGCCATTGGCCGCATTGAGAAGATACGCCCCAGCCTGGAGGATGTCTTCGTCTCTCTCACGGCGGCGCGCGAAGCTGGACAGGAGTACAAAGTATGAGCTTCCCTCGTGTGCTGGCCGTGGCCAAAAAGGAGGTCGTCCAGATCCTCCGCGATTCACGCAGCCTTCTCATCGTCGTCATCATGCCGGTTACTCTGATGCTACTGTTCGGCTACGGTGTCAGCCTTGACCTTAAGGGGCTGCCGGTTTACGTATACGACCAGGACGGCAACCAACAAAGCCAAGACCTACTCAAACGCTTCCAGAACAGCGAGTATTTCAAGGTTGTAAGCGTGGTTGACGGCTATCCTGCGATGACCAGGGCGCTCGACGACGGACGCGCCAAGATGGGAATCGTGATACCGTGGGACTTTTCGCAGCGGCTGCGCGATGGCGGCCCGGTTCAGGTTCAAGCGCTTGTTGATGCTTCGGACGACAACACGGCCAACGTCCTTATTGGCTACGCCCAGGCAGTGGTCCAAGGCTATTCGGCGGAGATTCAACTGAACTGGCTTCGCGAGCGCGGGCAGTCTGTCCAGCCAGCTCCCGTGAGTATCGAAACTCGCACCTGGTACAACGAGGATCTGGAGAGCAGCGCATTCATCATTCCTGGCGTGCTGGCCCTGGTCATGTCGGTGATCGGCGCGTTCCTCACCTCTCTCACCATAGCGCGCGAATGGGAGCGCGGTTCGATGGAACAACTGATCTCAACTCCGGTAAGCGCGATGGAGATCATGCTTGGCAAGCTGACGCCTTATTTCATCCTTGGCATGTTCGATGTCCTTGTCTGCGCCGTAATTGCGATCTACTGGTTTCATGTACCATTTCGCGGGTCGGCCCTTACGTTACTGTTCAGTTCTGCATTATTCCTGGTGGTCGTGCTTTCGCTCGGGTTCTTTATCTCCGTCGTTGCAAAGAACCAGTTTGCCGCAAGCCAGATTGCGTTGCTGATCACTTTTCTTCCGGCTTTCCTGCTTTCGGGATTTCTATTTTCAATCGAACAAATGCCCATCGCTCTGCAGTGGATTACGCGCATTTTCCCGGCTCGCTACTACGTTTCACTGCTCAAACAGGTATTCCTCAAAGGGACGCCCACAGCCTTGCTCTACGCCGACTTGATACCCCTGGCGGTTTTCGCTCTCGTGCTGGCGTTGCTCGCTACCCGCTCGTTTCACAAGAGGTTGGAGTAAAGGAGAGAACCATGCTGGGTCGCCTAAAGCAGATGCTGATCAAGGAACTTATCCAGGTCTTTCGCGACAAGCGGACGCGCTTCATCCTGATTGGCCCCCCGATTATTCAGATGTTGGTGTTTGGGTACGCGGCTACGTACGAAATCCATCACGTTCCCACCGTTGTGCTCGATCTGGATCACAGCCAGGAAAGCCGCGAATTGTTTTCGCGCTTCGCATCCAGCCCCTATTTCGATGTTCAGCGGCAACTAACCGATACGCGCCAAATTCGGGATCTTGTCGATCGGGGACAGGCTACCGTCGGTCTCGAGATCGATGCCGACTTCGCCCAGAAACTGCGTAAGGGCCAGACCGCGCCGCTGCAAGTGATTGTCGATGCAACGAATTCAAACACGGCGCTGATTGCCTCCGGCTATATCTCGCAGATCGCACTCGGCTTTTCCCAGGACGAAGAGAAAGACCATATTTACAGGATTGCGCCACAATTGGTGGAGCAGGTTCCCTCGATCGAGCTGGAGCAGCGGCCGTGGTACAACCCCGGCTTGAGTAGCCGTTGGTTCTTCGTGCCGGGAGTGATCGGCAGCTTGACCCTTGTCCTAGTGATTACCCTGACGGCCTTTGCGGTGGTCCGAGAGCGCGAGATCGGCACGCTCGAACAGATCATGGTCACGCCCATCCGTCCGGCCGAGTTTATTCTCGGCAAAACGCTGCCCTTCTTTCTGATCGGTCTATTTGACGTTTCGCTGATTGCCGTAGTGGGGACGCTTTGGTTCCAGGTTCCATTCCGCGGTCATATCTGGGTATTGTTGGCGGGTTCAATCCTTTTCCTTCTGTGCATGTTGGGCGTAGGCCTGCTCATTTCAACCGTGTCCTCAACCCAACAGCAGGCGATGGTGACCGCTTTTTTCTTTATCATGCCTTCCATTACTTTTTCCGGGTTTGGATTTCCCATCGCCACCATGCCACAGTGGATGCAATATCTCACCTATCTCATTCCGCTGCGCTACTTCCTGGTCGTCCTGCGCGGAACCTATCTAAAAGGCGTGGGCATGGAGATCCTGTGGCCTCAGATGGCGGCCATGGCTGGCATGTCAGTCAGCCTTCTCACCATCGCCATTCTTCGCTTCCACAAGGCGCTCGACTGAGCATCGGGTGGAACCTGAAGCCTGAGTAATCGATGAGGCAACTTTTCTCTCCGAATCCCCATCCTAGATAAGACGACTTGGCTCTTTGCCAAAAGAAGAGCAGATTGATGCAGGGTTTACTTCACGAGCTTTGAGCGGACGACCAGGAGCCGCTCAAGTTCTCAGTCTTCTTCGAGTCTTAAGCTGGTGTTGGGAGTTTCACGGGAACATGGCCGGGAATCAATATTGGCCGTCGTCGGGGACCGTCGCTCATTCCGCGCGAGGAGCCAATATCTGGCACCAGTGCTCCCGCTTGCGCCGGCAGGCGCTGTATGGTTATGTCAACACCATTTGTGAAGATCTGGTACAACATAGGCTCCGGCCAATTCCTGCTAAAGCGCTTACCAACTCGCCAAGGAATCGCATGCCTTACAAGAGATCCCCAATGGAATCGCCCGAACCGTCCCCGGAGCAGCTTGCCGGGCAACCGCCCGTTCGGGCTCCAATCTCTCCTGCAACGGCATTTACACGATCGACATTACCGAGTCCGACCGAGGCCGACGCCCTTATCCGGGCACAGACCGGCGACCATCAGGCCTTCGCCCAACTTTATTCTCTGCACAAGAGGCGCATCTACTCCCTGTGCCTGCGCATGGTGGGCAATACCGCTGAGGCCGAAGATCTGACCCAAGAGGCGTTTCTTCAGTTGCACCGCAAGATCGGCACCTTCCGCGGGGACTCGGCTTTTTCGACCTGGCTGCACCGGTTGGCCATCAACGTAGTGCTGATGCATCTGCGCAAAAAGGGATTGTCGGTGATTTCACTGGATGAATCCATGGATCCCGCACCGGATGAGCGGCCTAGTCGCAGTTTCGGCTCTCCGGATCCCGCCCTGTCTGGGGCCATTGACCGCCTGGCGTTGGAACGGGCCATCGATAATCTGCCAGCCGGCTATCGGCTCATCTTTGTGCTCCATGACATTGAAGGTTATGAGCATAATGAGATAGCCTCCATGCTCGACTGCTCGATCGGCAACACCAAGTCCCAATTGCACAAGGCGCGTCTGAAACTGCGCGATGCCCTGCGCACCAATCCCCGGCAGGAGGCCCGGCGATGACGGAAGACGCCAACAATATGAGCTGCGCAATGTTTCAGGCACAGTTGCCGGAATTGATTGGATCCAGCGAGGATATCGCCGCCCATCCCCATCTGCAGAGCTGCGAGTTGTGCCGCGCCCTGCTAGCCGACATGGAGACCATCGCCGAGGCAGCCCGCCGGCTGTTCCCCATTGAAGAACCGCCGGAAACTTTGTGGGATCAGATCGACTTGGCAATCAGAAATGAGGAAAGCGTTTCGGATCAAGGCTGACTAGCTCCAGCAGGAGCTATCACCAAGCCCGCCCCCGCCTCTCGTGGTTTCGTCACACTGCCAAGCCGCTGTCACACCACATCGGCGCCCAGGGGTGCATAAGCGCAACCGAGTCAGCTGTCAATCCATGGGATGGGTCGGTTCTCGTCGAAGTCGCGATGGGGGCGCGTTCTGGAGAGACCGAGGATGCGTTTATTCCTCATCTCGCAGTGGCAACGAACGCTGGACTACTCAAAGTAGGATTCTTTTCACTCACTGAGCGAATGGCGAACTGGAATGAGGTTTAGCACATAAGGTGCCACCTTGAAAGCCGCTCGGAGTTCACCGGGATCCAATATCCGTTAGGAATTTCTATCGAACAATGCGCTAGCCAGATCCGGGCTAAAAGTAAGCATAACCTCGGCCAATATATTAATCAGAACGTTGCCCATCGTCACTATTGACAATGTTCCAGCATGGCTCTGGTACTGATTCGTCACATTGTGAAAAGTAAAAAATGCTTTAGAAAAACGTCGTTTACGGTAAAGGTGGCATGAATCCTGTTGCCGTCCCGGTTTCCAGGTAGGCAACCGCATGCCTCATTCAGGAGAGCACAGGACAGCAGGCTACCGTCCGCCGATTTCTTGACATTGACATTGTGTTTATCGGCCCGTAAAATGGGTGCGTTCCAATTCACTGACGAATGCCCGGTCGAAGATGCATGACCAAGAGACACTGGGGATAACGTTACCGTTGAGGTTCCGCGAAATGCTTCTCCAGAGGTGAGGTTGTGGTCAGTGTCGTTCTTCGTCACAAGCAACTTTTACTCTATGGGCTGAATGGAGCTTGTATTCAGAGACCTTGAGCGGCATCGGAATCTTCTATATCACGGTGCTGCCCCCTTTTACGCAACAGTTTTGTCTCAAGGACGACATTCAGTCCGCCGATTTTTGGTATTTTCAGATTCACCGAAGCATTCATGGCGGCCAAGCGCATGCAGAGTGCTTGCTCTTAAACACGACGCAGTTTTGAGGTGGAGAAACATGGCGCAATCGAAAGAACTTTACGATGCAATTCTCAACGGCGATGCAAAGAAGGCACACGCCGCGACGGAGGCCGCGCTCGCGGCCGGGGCTTTGCCCTTGCAATTGATTTCCGAGTCCATGGTGCCGGCGATGGACGAAGTGGGCCGACTATTTGAGGCCGAAGAATATTTCGTCCCCGAGCTCCTGCTGGCGGGCCGTGCCATGAGGAGCGCACTGGACCTGCTTCGCCCGCTCATGACAGCTTCCGGAGAGAAGCTATCCACCAAGGTGGTTATCGGCACGGTCAAAGGCGACCTGCACGATATCGGCAAGAACATTGTTGGATCCATGCTCGAAGGTAGTGGATTCGAGGTGATCGATCTCGGTGCCGACGTATCGCCGGAGAAATTTGTGGCCGCGGTTGAGGAGCAGAAGCCCCAGATTGTCTGTATGTCGGCGTTGCTGACCGTGACCATGCCCGCCATGAAGACAACAATCAAGGCCTTAGAAACCGCGGGGCTGCGTACTCGGGTGAAGGTGTTGATTGGTGGCGCTCCCGTGACGATGCAGTATGCCAAAGAGATTGGTGCAGACGGATACAGCGAGAACGCAAGCGCAGCCGTCGGCCTGGTCAGAAATCTCCTCGCAGAAGCGTGAAACGTTGACAGGGCAGATTCTGCTGCGGGCAGCATTGCTGGCCGCGCGCAGGGTCGTGTGGGAGTAGCTTGATGGATCGCAAATATTACCTTGATCTTGCAGCCCGTGGGCTGCGCATGCCTATCGGTACCGACCTGGTGATGCACGAAGAGAGCGAGCCTGAGAAGGTTCGTAACGATGGTGAAGCGCTAGCCCGAGTCATTGAACGGGCGGCACGGCGTTGGGGCACGCCGCTTGCGGTTCCGCTTATGGACCTGCGCCTGGAAAAGATTGACCTGCTGGCGTTGGCTGGAATTTCAGCAACTGATGCAGAAACCTATCACTTTGGCTCTCCTCTGGATGAGGCAACGCTTACGCGGATGTGTGGAGAGCAAGCGGTGCCGGTCTGCGCGGGAAGCCTTGCCCGCGATGAAGCATTGGCCTATATCGGCACGCGGCCTGACCTGGTTCCGGTCGGAATGGCTATTGGTCCGTTTTCGCTGACGACGCGGCTACTGGCAGACCCCATCACTTTGGCGGCGCTGGCTGGTTCGGGCGTCGAAGCAGAAGACTCGGAAGACGTTCAACTGCTTTGGCAGTGCCTGCGCGTATCTGAGGCTGCGGTTCTGCGTTCCGTGCGCAGTCAAATCCGAAACGGAGCCAAGGCCATCATGATCTGTGAGCCTACGGCGTGCAGTGCGTTCATCTCTCCCCGCCAACTCAAGGCAGGCTCAAATCTGTTTGAGCGTCTGGTAATGGAGCCGAACCTGCGCTTAAAAGCTGCGCTTGAGGAGGCTGGCTGCGACCTGATCTTCCACGACTGTGGTGAGCTGATTGATTTGATGGTGGAAGCATTCGCGCACCGGCTTCATCCTGTGATTCTCAGCCTCGGCAGTTCGCGAAAACTTTGGGAAGATGCTCGTCTTGTGCCGAAGGACGTAGTTCTTTACGGTAACCTCCCATCCAAGTCCTTCTACTCCGATGGAGCTATGCCGGTTGAAGAGGTAGTTCGCCGCACGGAGGAGTTGGTTACCAACATGAAAGCCTGCGGCCATCCCCATATTGTGGGCTCGGAATGCGACGTCTTGTTTGTGCCCAACGCGCAGGATACGATCAGAGAAAAGGTGGACGCGATGATGTCCGGAGCAATTGCCGTCTGACCCTGTGGGAAACACTGCGAACCATGATCTCTTAGAAGCATATAACCGTATATGCTCGGAAATGCTAGCGTAGAAGAGTAAGAACGCCAGCGTCGTGGTGAGGAGCCACCTTTGAGGAGCGTGACCCGATGATTGATCAGACAAGCCGGAGGTATTCCACACTCGCGGTTTCAAGCCAGGATCAACTGTTGTACGGGATTTGCCCGCATCCACTCGAGTGCGGACTTGGGTTAACCATCGGCGGAGGCTCTGTCTTTCCCGAGGTCAACTTTACCCTGCCGCCGATGAGTATTGAAGACGCCACGTGGGCCGATGTAGTGGCTCACTACGAGCAGATGGCGGAGCAGATTCTGCGGCGGGCAACGTCGCTCGGGACACCTGGAATTGTTCTGGAGTTTGAGCTTCTACCGCCCATGACCCAGCGGCCGGAGTGGGGCGCCGAGATCACGGCGCTGCTCAAGCGCAACATGCAGGGTTACCACGACAAATACCACCTACCCTGTGCTCTGCGCGTCACTCCTACCGACATGCGCGATCAGCAAAAGCCACCCCAGATGAGAACCGGACTAGGCTGGGATTGCCTGAAGCGGTCGTTTGAGCTGTGTGCTGAAGCAGGCGCCGACATTCTCTCAGTCGAGTCCGTGGGAGGAAAGGAAGTGCACGACCAGGCGCTTATGTACGGAGACTTCCCTGGCGTTGTGTTTGCCTTGGGAGTGCTTGCACCCAGAGATATGTCCTGGCTCTGGGGCGAGATTGGCGCTCTCTGCGCACGACATCCCGGGGTGATCCCGGGCGGCGACTCGGCTTGCGGATTTGCCAATACCGCCATGCAACTCGCCCACCAGAAGATGCTTCCCGAGGTTTTGGCCGCCGTAGTGCGGGCCATGAGCGCGGTGCGCAGCCTGGCGGCATTCGAGCAATGCGCTGTGGGCCCGTCAAAAGATTGCGCCTACGAGGGTCCCGTGATCAAGGCCATCACCGGCTACCCCATTGCGATGGAGGGGAAATCTGCCAGTTGCGCGCACTTCAGTCCCATGGGAAACATTGCTGCCGCGATGTGCGACCTGTGGAGCAACGAATCGGTGCAAAATGTTCGTCTCCTCTCAGGGAACGCGCCGGAAGTCTTCACCGAACTTCTTGCCTATGACTGCCGGCTGATGAATACCGCGGCCGCTAGTCCGGGCGGCGCGCTGCAAATGCGCAACTGGATGACCGTATCCGACGAATGGCTTAGTCCACAAGCAGCCGTATTGTCGCCGGAAGCCACCATAAGGATCGCAACAGCAATCGTGGAGGCGGATACTCCCTACCATCGGACCGTTGCAGCAGGCCGCACCGCCGTCGAGATTCTGAAGGATGGAATCGCGCAGGAAAAGCTTCACCTATCGCGTAAGGAACTGCAATGGCTGACGCGCATCGATGAAGCACTGGATACGCTTCCAATGAACGAAGAGACGCTAATGCATGATCTGGAGGCGCAATATGGGAGCCTCTATGACAAGGGGAGCTATAGCCTATAGCAGGCCGCGCTATCCTTCTCGCAGCGTCGATCTGCAGTATTTTCGCTAAATCTTGCCCGGCATCGGTGCTTTCCTGGGTTGACTCCACCAGCCTTAAAGCGATCGCTTGCCGGGTTCTGCCTAGGAAAGGATGGCAAAGAATTGAATGGACGGCAAAGAATCGATGCGGCGTTGAAGGGCAAATGGGCGGACCGCACGCCGGTAATGCTGCATAACTTCATGATGGCGGCGCGCGAGGCGGGCGTGACTATGCGCCAGTTTCGTGAAGACCCGCGGGTGATTGCGCGCTGTTTCGGCGAGGCAGCTGAGCGCTATGGGCTCGACGGCATCATGATGGATGTCGATACCGCCACGCTGGCCGGAGCTGTCGGCGTTCCGGTCCATTTCCCGGACGACAATCCAGCGCGCAACTACGGCTCGTGCCTCGCGACACTGGAAGCGGTGCGCGATCTGGAGCCTATCGAACTGTCACGCGATCCACGCATACAGATATGGACGGAAGCGGTGGCGATCCTGGTGCGCGAGTACGGGGACGAAATCTTCATACGCGGCAACTGCGATCAATGTCCCTTTACGTTAGCGGGCGCGATGCGCGGCCTCGATACATGGCTGATGGATATCGCCGCCCAGGAAGACACTGAACTCATCCATGCCCTGCTTGAGTTCTGCACAGATATCACCTGCCAATTCATCAAGCTCATGGCAAAAACTGGCGCACACATGATTTCCAATGGCGATAGTCCGGCTGGGCCGGATTTGCTATCGCCGCGCTTCTATAGCACCTATGCCCTTCCCTATGAACAACGGGTTGCCGCATGCGCTCATCAGGAAGGGTTGCCCTATCTGCTGCACATCTGCGGGAAGACCGATCGGATCCTCAAGCAAATGGTGGATATCGGAGCAGATGCCTTGGAGATCGACTACAAGACGAACGTGCAATCGGCGCATGACGCATTCAAGGACAAAGTTACTTTCGTCGGTAACATCGATCCTAGCGAAGTTTTGGCCCGAGGGACTCCTGAACTGGTGAAGCTGAGAACGGAAGAACTGCTGGACGTGTTCGCCGATAGTCCTAGATTTGTGCTCAATAGCGGCTGCGCGCTTCCAGCCGATACTCCTCCGGAGAATGTTCGCGCCATGTTGGCGTGTCTCAGAAACCGCCCTGAGGGCAAGATGGATTGATGCAGCGTGGACAGGTTGAAGCATGGTCCAGCGCCTAACCGTCAGCCAATGAAAAACTCAGTGAAGTTACAAGGATTCTTATGGAAAACCGCTTTTTTCTGTTGACGCTCTTCATAGGTACGTTGATGTTTGCTCATGCGCAAAGCCCGACTGCTTCTGAAGAACGGGCGCAACCCGACCCCATTCAATCTTATCTGCAACCACTGGTGAATAATCGCACGATAGCTGGTGCAGTGACGCTTGTCGCGGCCGGGAACCACACGGTTTATTTGAAGGCTGTCGGCTTTCGCGACCTCACGAGCGGTACTCCGATGACCACAGATGCGATGTTCTGGATCGCGTCCACGTCTAAGCCAATGACCGCCACTGCGCTGATGATGCTTGTGGATGAAGGCAAGGTCAACCTTAACGATCCGGTCGAGAAATATCTCCCTGAATTCAAAGGGCAGATGGTAAAAGTGGCACAGGCTGTCCCAGCACATGAGGCAAAAGAGGCGCCCGGGCCGCAAAAGGCTCCTCAGTTCGTGAGGCCAGACCATCCTATTCTGGTGCGTGAGATTTTGAGTCATACAAGCGGACTGCCATTTCGGTCGTCGGCTCAACCAGGAGCGCTGGACCTGTTGCCGTTGAAAGATGCTGTGCTCAGCTTTGCTGCTGAACCATTGACCTTTCAGCCTGGTACCGATTACCAATATTCAAACGAGGGCCTGGATACAGCGGCCCGGATCATTGAAGTAGTCAGCGGGATTCCCTTCGAGCAATTCGTGCAGGAGCGGCTTTTTCATCCGCTTGGCATGAACGACACCACATTTTGGCCCAGTGCCGACCAGATTCATCGCCTCGCCAAAACTTACAAGCTTGACCCGCAAACAAAGAATCTGGCTGAGGTGCCCATCAGTCAATTGACCTACCCACTCGATGATAGGCAGCGACGATATCCAATGCCCGCTGGGGGCCTCTTCTCTACCGCTGCCGATGTATTGAAGTTCTGCCAGATGATACTAAATGGGGGCACATTTGGTGGTAAACGGTACATTTCCCCTGAGGCCGTCCACGAGATGACCAGCAAGCAGAACGGAGGGCTGGGCGGAACTAATTATGGCTTCGGCTGGAGCATTTCAAATGGCGGATTCGGCCACGGCGGCGCATTTAAAAATGCCATGGACATTGACCCTGCTTCAGGCCGCATATTCATCTTTATGGTCCAGCAGGACGGACCGTGGGGCACGGCAGAAGGAGATGCGATCATTCCCACTCTGGAACGACTTGCAAATGAAATGGTCACCTCCCGCACGCTCGCTCCTGCCACTCGCAGGACTGCGGAGCTGCACTAAAGTTCCGAGAGTAGCAACTGCCTGGAACATAATCGCCGCTCGCCAAAACGCCCGTAAGAGGTATGATGAAAAATCGAAAACATTTTGACGAGTGACGCTATGCGCCTTAAATTGATCAGCTGCCAGGTTCTTACCCGTGAGATAGACGTGGTTCTCTCCCGTTCGCCCCACTTGATCAACGTGGAAACGTTAACGATGGGCCTGCACGATCTCGGTGCGTCGATGCGCCCTCATCTGCAGGAGCGGATCGCTGCCGCAGATGAGAGCGGATATGACGCAATCCTTCTGGGATACGCACTCTGCGGCAGGGGAACCGAAGGATTGCGCGCCGGGAAAACGCCGATCGTTCTTCCCCGCGCGCATGACTGCATCGGCCTGTTAATGGGCAACCGCCTTGACTATCAGGCTTATTTCGACAGCCATCCCGGCGTTTATTTTCGCTCGCCAGGTTGGATTGAGTATCAGATGCCGGGCCAGACTCTCGAACCCGCCTTTACCTCCGCAAAAAACAAGATTGGAGAAAGGCGCAGCCGCGAGGAACTTATTGCCCAATATGGAGAGGAGAACGGGAACTATCTCTTTGAGCAATTCAGCGCTTTTCGCCGGAACTACTCCGGGCTGACTTATATTTCTACCGGCGTGGAATGCGAAGATGGCTTTCGCAGCCTTGCTCGCGCTGAAGCAGCTAAAGAAGGATGGGCCTTCGAAGAGATCCAGGGGTCACTCACGCTGCTTGAGCGCCTGGTCAACGGCGAGTGGGATGTGGCAGACTTTCTGGTTATCCCTCCAGGCGCTACGGTGCAAGGCACCCTGGGCGAATCCATCATGGAAGCCATATGAGTGCCGAGCGTGTACTGGTTCGGCTGGAACCATTGTCAGTGGAAGTGGAGGTGCGGTGCGGCAGCGCGCTAGCATCGTCGCTACCGCAGTTAGGCGTTGAGTTTCCATGCGGAGGAACAGGCGCCTGTGGCGGTTGCGGTGTCCGCGTGCTGGCGGGATCGCTCCCGATCACTGCCCACGACCTTTCAGTCTTCTCAGCTGAAGAACTTGCCGACGGATGGCGGCTCGCCTGCCAAGCTCATGCGGAAATGCCGTTGGTCTTGGAGTGTGGACAATGGCATATGGATGTACTCACGGATAGCTCCAGCCCGCCCGGCACAGGAAACCCTGGCCTCGGGATTGCCATTGACCTGGGTACGACCACCATCGCCGCGCAGATAATTGACATGGCCACGGGAAGCGTTCTCGGAGTTGAGACCAATCTCAATCCCCAGGCATCGTTTGGCTCGGACGTGATGAGCAGAATCCGGGCGTCCTTGTCAGGAGCCGACCTGACCACGGTAGTGCGCATTGCTCTGCGGCAGATGATCGAGAAGCTTGCCCGCGGGCGCGAGCAGGAGATTATCAAGGTGGTTCTTGTCGGCAACACGGTAATGCATCATCTTTTTTCTGGGCTTGATGTCGAACCACTTTCGCATACACCGTTCCATTCTCCACATCTGGGTGCGCAGTTCTTTCAGCCTCAAGACCTGGGTTGGCAGCTGCCTTCCGCCTGCCATATTCGATTCGAGCGTTGTCTTGGCGGTTTTGTAGGTTCGGACATTCTCGCCGGGATTCTTGCCGTCGGCATGCCGTTCGCTGACGATCTGCTTGCGCTGGTAGACCTGGGCACCAATGGTGAGATTGCTATCGGCAGCCGTCACGGAATTGTCTGTGCATCCGCAGCGGCGGGGCCTGCTTTTGAAGCCGGCTCCATCCGCATGGGGATGAGAGCGGCCACAGGCGCCATTTCTCGCCTGTGTCTCTCTCAGGGTGAAATGCGCGCCGTAGTGATTGGAGACGTGGAAGCCCGTGGTATTTGCGGCAGCGGCCTAGTGGATGCAGTTGCGGTTGGACTAGAGAGCGGAGGGATTTTGCCTTCCGGACGCATCGCTGGAGACACCAAGCTCTTCCCTGTAAAGGACACGGTCGTTCTCTTTCAAGCTGACATCCGTGAACTGCAGTTAGCCAAGGCCGCAATCGCTTCCGGATTCAGGCTGCTGCTGAAACGCCAAGGCGCGAGCATTGCCAAGCTCCAGAGCATCCATCTTGCCGGTGCATTCGGTAACTATGTGCAGGCCCAAAGCGCCATCGGCATCGGACTGCTCGAGGCGCCCATCGAACGTATCCACGCCGGAGGCAACACAGCTCTGCGTGGCGCCAAGATTCTGCTCCTATCCTCTCGCGAACCCGCATTGTGCCGCATTGAGCATGTAAGTCTCGCCGCAGATCCAGGTTTTCAGGACGAATTTGTGAGTTGCATGACCTTTCCGGAGCCGCAAAACATTTCAGAGTCGCATTGTTCTGCTTAGCCCGCTCGGCCTGGATCTCTCACTTCCGCCCGTTAAATTCATGCACCGCATCCAGCATTGCGACTATATTCTCGACTGGCGTTTTCGCCTGGATATTGTGGATCGTGTTAAAAACAAATCCCCCACCCGGCGCAAAGATTTCACATCTGCGCAGCACCTGTTCCCGTACCTCAGCAGGTGTTCCATAAGGCAGAACATGTTGCGTGTCCACGCATCCGCCCCAAAATACAAGAGCATCGCCAAAATTCGCCTTCAACTCCTCAGGTGCCATTCCAGTCGCCGAACACTGTACAGGATTGAGAATATCGATCCCGGCTTCGATAAAGGATGGGATAAACTTGGCTACGGCGCCGCACGAATGCTTGAAGATCTTCCAGGGCGTATGGGAATGAATCCAGTCGCAGACATATTTGTAATAAGGGAAGTACAGGGTGCGGAAGGTCTTCACCGAACAGAATGAAGATGTCTGTGTGCCGAAATCCGTGCCGCACACAAACACGGCATGCACGCTGTCACCAACTACCGCGTAGATGCGCTCAAGATTCTGGATGGCGATCTCGCATTGGCGCTCAAACACTTTATGGACATAGTCTTGGCGGCTGCTGGTCGAGACATACCATTCCGTAATGTCGCGTATTCCCTTTGGATGCTTGAGGAACGGTGCTGGCACCAGCGCGATATCTCCGAATGCGGTTCCGCCAAACGAAGCGATTACGCCGCGGCCCGTCGTCGAAGCCTCTCTTGTTGCACGTGCAAGGTGGTCTAGATCTTCCTGCGTAACCAGGCTGAACTCCTCCATGTTGTCAACGGGATTCAGCTTCGCTTCGTCGAGCGGCTCCTGGCGGACTATGCAATCGAAGAAATAGCCATCACGGGGCATGCGTCCGCTCGCCGGGGCCGTCGTATCGCCCTCGGGGTAAATCAGAGTGTAGCCCTCGGCGTCCACGGTTGTATTGAAACCGTCCGGAACCAGCACTTCCATTCCGTTGAATTCCCAACTCTTCCACTTTTCAGCCGGAAAGCCAAACATCGTGTTCCGCGAGAAGACGCCAACCACATCGATCCCAATCGCATCTTTCAGATCATCGTCTACCTGCGCCAGCATCTGGAATGGTTCGTGAATCCGCACCGGCCGCTTTTCAAGCCCGTAATAGTCGCGCAATGCCGCCACGCAACTGGCATGCACGCCTGTGACTGCGGTTCCGCCAAAGTCGATTGGGATACGGTCCGGTTGTTTGTGGTTCAACGTGGTAACGAGCCGTTCACGGCTCGCTGTCGTCTCAGCTACGGTACTCATCGCACTTTCTCCTTGCTGTAGCTCGTAATCAGAGCTTATATAGCATTTCGAGTCAATGTGAACGGCTTTTCCTGGCCCGAACTTCCGTTTTGCTTTCCCGGCTAAGAACCAATATACTACCCGCTCCGCTGTCTGATCCGCCCCTCACATCCGTTTCCGTCACAAAATCTGGGTAAGTACCCTCGGCAGAGCCGGGGCATTAGGATGTGAACCGCACAAAGCGGCTAGTGGAAGGTCACTGACGCGGCCACGGTTTCGTTGGGCCACCTAATCGGTGGCAGGTCACCGACAGATGCGCATTTGTTCCAAGCGCTGGTCGTGCTCTTCCTCGTTGCGGATAGTCCCGGATCACGGCTTCATCCCGGCCCATCGTGGAGACCAGGAAACCCGCTCACCGGAACCTCCTCGTCGTGTGCTTGGCGGTTCGCGTTCTAGCGCTTTCTAGATGGACTCCCTGAGTTGTCAAACAACGGCTGCCGCCCCGGCAAAGCCGGAGATCTCTCACCGCGTCCTAGGAATTCGATGGTCCCGGTTCGATTCGAAACACTGAGAGTCCACCGCCACGGGTTCCGTCGCGGTGGACGGTACAACGAAAGCCGTTCAATTCCGCCTCAGTATATGTCCTGGCGCTGTCACCGGACCACAGATCGGTAACCACATAACTTCTGCGGCCGCCAAGTCCACACTCAGCTAAAACAATCTTTAACTTCAAATGCGCGTCCCGATCCCTGTTTCGGTTCGCGGCAATTACAATTGCGGCGTGATCATCCCAACGCATATAAGGAACAGGTGCTTCAATATCCCTTTCATACTGAACGGCCTTCAGATTCGGCTCTCTGCCTGCCGGGCACATGGCGAGCGCAACTGAATACTGTTTGCGGATAGCCATCATTCTCTTGACATCCATTAGCATATCCATGTGTCCATCCTCATTCAGCTCATTCCAATCAAGCATGGCGCCGTACAGCCACCGGCCCTTTCCCGCATCCTTGTCACCGTAGAGATTCGGAGACAACCCAGGCAGAGCATGGAACGTCGCATCATATTCTTCTCCCGAAAAGAAAATTGGGATCATCGGCGAAAATAAGAACGAGTATCCGAAGACAGACCGGCTTCCTTGAGCAACGTAAGGATTCTTGTCCAGCGGGAACCCCGCCCATCCGTTGTCATGACAACTCAATTGAATAGACGATCCCCAAGCGAGCGTCGCAATGTAAATATCCATCCGATGTTCACCCACCGGTGGTTCGGAGGCCTCCGGAACGTCAACAACAAGCGACCTGCCGGGCCAGCCTTCTCGAAGCCTCCACTCCTCTCCCATATCATTGCGCACCGTGATAGTTGCAATTGGTTTCTTAGAGACGTTTTCCAGCCTAATCTGGACGTCGGGAAGCCCGTCGGGGGATCCCTGTCCAAATCTGCGTCCCACCTTGTCGGCAGAAAGACCTACCAATCTGACGCCTAGTTTGCCATCACCCTTCGTGCTTCCTTCAACAGAATCGCAATCATCGTACCTGACCTCGACCTGATAGTATCCTGACCGGCCGAGCTTGCGGTCATAAAAGCCGGGAAGATCGTTGATCAAGATCTCATTCAAGGCGCCAACCTTTGTCTGGTCGGTGCTGATGGCGTTCTCTGTCTGCGTGAAGTCTGTAACTCCATGGATCACGGAGTTTCCCTCTTCCCAGATAACAATCGGATGACCGGCCGCGGCCGCATTTCTCCGGATGCGCTCCCACAGATCGGGGCGGAATATGTCGACATCCAAGCGATAACCGTCCACGCCATAGATGGTCACAAACTCCGTGTATATCTTTACCCACCAGTCATCCAGATCGGTGTGCCCGCCGCTCCAGTCGAAGTCCGTCATGCCCCAACTGCCCCCACGGAACCACGCGGGATGATCCCGGATGACAGAGCTTTCTTTCATCAGCCCGTGCGTGATTACATCAAGAAATATCCTGATGCCGCGCCGGTGAGCCTCATCGATGAGCTTCTTGAAATCTTCAGGCGTACCCAAGGTACGATCGAACTTGTCCGGTTCGATCACCGCATACTGCGTCCAGATGTTATAGAAATGGTGAGGGTCGCATAAGGAATAGCCGGTCAACCATATACCTGTTATGCCTAACTCCTGAAGGTAAGTTAACCTGGATCGCAGACTGTTGAATGTTCCGCTCTCCGGACCGTTCGGTGAGGTGAACCCCTTTGTGGCAACCTCATAGATGATGAGATCCTTCATCCACTCCGGCGAAGTCGGCTGTGTCGGATCAATCGGCTGTTTGGGACCTGCGTCCTGATGTGGCCGCGCAATTTCCTCGGGAAACGCCACCAATTGGATGGAAGGCATCAGGGCGAAAAAGGTTCCCGCCTTCAAGAAGCCTCGTCGGGATAACGGCACAAATCGATCGTCTCTCTCTGTCATAAGCTGCTCTTCGTCCCCTCCAGTCCGTTCGAGTTACTACAACACTAAGACCCGTTTGCTGGCAAATGTTCTAGGCGCTGCCCGCCTCGCCATCACACGCCAGCATAGTCGGTCTTCTGGTGCGGCAATGCCACTGACAGTCTAGCATCGCCGGGCATCCGGTGGAGCCTATCGAAGGTCATGCGGCCCAGAAAGATCCCTCGATTGGTTCTTCGCGCTACATAGAGCAATCCCAGCCAAGCACCGGCCATGAAGTTCGCATTCCGTCCGGAGCTGGTAGGCGGAATCGACTAAGCAGGAACGCCCGATGTCGGTCCAAGGCCGAATGAGCAAGAAACGGCAACACATTCTCGCGCCTCGACTCGTGAGGGACTAAGATGACTCTTGATCCGACTGCCTGTGTTCGGAAACAAGGCGCCAGAGTTCCACCTCGTACTGAGGACTCAAACGATTGTCTGCTCGTTTGACTGATCCGCTCTTACCTACCGCGCTCCACATGAGTGTTACCCGGTTCATTTTCGGATTGAGGGCGCCATCTTCTTCGTAAAGATCGGTTGATGCAGCGCCTTCGCCGTAAACTCTCGCTTCCAGCTTCCAACTCATCGAGTCGTCTGTATGCGCTGAAACCCGCGCCAGCGGGAGAATTGACCCGGATTTGACGAAAAGAGGAATACGTTCGAGAGGAGCATCGACGGTAACCGACTGCTTTCCGTCAAAGCGCTGCTCCGTCCAGAAGTCGAACCACCGTCCCGCAGGAAGATAGACCTTTCGCTGTCTCTCGCCTGCGAAAACCGGAGCCACCAGCAGATCCTCACCGACAAGAAACTGATCGTCGATGCTCCACGTCTCAGTGTCATCCGGGGAGTCCAATACTAATGCCCGAATCGGAGGAATTCCCTCCTGAAAATATCGTGCAAATGCGGCCTGCAGATAAGGGATAAATCTCATACGAAGCTGAAGGACTTTGCGGCAAGTTGCTTCTATATCTTCCCAGTTGGCATCCAACCTGCCTTCATTATTCTCTTCGAGCTTTACCTGCTTCCACGGTGGATTGCGGATATACCAAGCATTGATCAGGGCCATTGGTGAGAACACCACGGATTGTAACCTTCTGATCAGTTCTTCCGGATTTGAAGCATCACGTACCTCGGGCGTCCATAGCAGTCCTGAGAAGCCGGAGTTGGCAAGTGCACGAATGAAGCATCGATGGTCGTATAAGTCACTGTACAGCACAAAGGGATAGGGCGCCGCCAGAGCATGGAAGGAACGAATTAATCCATAGGTTCTTTGCCCCCGTGCTTTGAACGCCTCCTGAATAGCATCTGCATAGCGCTTTCCGAAGAGCGAGTGCATCTGTTCCCCATCCACCCCAGACGGAAAGAAACTCAATTCCGGGAACGACCAGCCTCCCGTATAGTCAGAGTTATCGCATTCGTCCAGCTTGTATCCGGAAACTCCGATCGCCAAGTGCTCCTGCTCATGAAAATCCGCAAATATCTTCCGCGCGCGCGGCGAAAGGAAGTCCGGCACCAATCCATTCCAAACTAAGTAATCCCCGGAGTCAGACCTGAGCGGTTCGTGAATGGGAGATTGGCGGTCGGTAAATGCGTGTTCCCAAAGATTGACACGATAGTGACTCGTGGCAAGTTGGCTTATCATCTCCTTCGGATTGGGAAATGTGCCATTCCATACATAAGTGCACGGATAAGAGTGAGTCTGCCACCCCGGCTCCAGTCCAATGACGTCGCACGGAATCTCTTCCTTCCTGAATTCTGACGCTAACTTCAGGACATCATCCTGCGTATAGTCCGACTTCGCGCGGTACCAGACGCCGAGACCCCAACGAGGTGGTAATACCCCACCTCCGGAAAAAAGATTGTACCGCTGCACTGCATGCCGCATTGTTGGCCCGCCGAACACATAGACATCAATGCCGCGCACACCAGGGATTTCGATGAACACTCTCGATGGCTTGTCCATCTCTATCGAGCGATAGGCGGCGGGCAACACATCGATCGGAAGCGAACCGCCAGATTGTTTGCCCTGCGCACTCTCAGCTTTATCTCCCTTCCTGTGCGCATTGCCGCAATTGAATGTTGCATACCGCGCAGTATCGATATAGATTCCATAACCCTGATTTGTAACGTAGAATGGCACGGGCGCGTGTGTGTCCCCGCTATCTGAGCGCGGGTCCGCGTTGACTCGCAGAATCTTTTTCTTCCCTCGCTGCAGAAATGAATATAGCTGTAATCCGAAGCCATAAACGGTTTCGCCAGGAGCCAAAGGTATCTCGACATGACACCCACGCGCATTTAAGCTAGCTGTTACATCCACTGGATGACTCGCGACGGCCGGAAGCGAATCCCATCCTTGGGCTGCTATTGGGTAAGAGCGGGTGCTTACCGGAGTTTTTTCCTCCGGAATTCCGAAACGTAGCCTCCACACGCCGGGGGCAATCAGATTAGACTGTGGCGCCACGCGCGGCGAAGCCGAGGAACCGGATGTAAGGTTTGCACCTTTGCTTATGGAGCTAGCCCCAACTATTGCGGAACTGACTAGAAAATCACGTCGATTCATTCTCTTCCTCTGTGTATCTCGCTGACTGTGCTGAAAAACGTCCCGGATTTCGAATTCATGGTACCACGCGCGCCGAATATACCGCGTTCCGGATAATATCGCCAAATTTGCGGAGCAGACCAGTAGAGCAGTTCGCACCGGCGGCGACTGCCTTGCGCCTACCTAGGCAACGCGGGCAGCAAAGCATGGACCGTGTTTGCCGCACTTTCCATCATGATCTGGCGTGCGCGCGGATTTCTCGTTGGCTTGCCCATGCTTGCAGTTCTGTCGGTATCTAGATGGCGATCCACTGGAGGAAGATGATTACTGAGGGCCGCTATTCGTGTTTCTTTGTCTTTCAGAAGAGAGAAGCATGAATTTGATGACCTGAGTCTTAAGTCGACTATTCGGCTGCGGATGCCGGTTCGACTTTGCACGCGGATGACTCCCTCTTTTCAGTATCACAGACGTTGGTTTTGATCTGTGCTATCATTCTGGCGCTTTTCATCGAAGAAAAATCTGGATGTTTGCGAGCGTCACAAGCATCCAGATTTTGCCAACGGTCCATGTTTGTTTATTAAAGAACAAACAGGTAAGTGATGTAGCTCACTCTTTCAAAGGAGTATCCCGCTATGCTGTCAATTTCCCAGTCCTTCCGCTCGACAATTCTTGCCATTGCCTCTTCTCGTGCTTTCAGCCATCTAGGAAAGCGTAGATGCTCGACTGCTCTGTGCAGCGTACTGGTTTTCACGGTGCTCGGGGCGTTGAAGGTTTGTTCCGCACAGGCGAACGCCGTGACCACCACGACTCCGTATATCTATACTTTCGCAGGCAATGGAACTTTAGGGTACAGCGGCGATGGCGGCCCGGCAACGGCCGCGGACCTGAATGCCCCCGAAGGAACGGCCCTGGACAGCGCTGGCAATCTCTACATTGCCGATGGGGCCAACAATGTGGTCCGCATGGTTGCGGCGGGCACCGGAGTCATCACCACAGTTGCGGGCAACGGAACGGCGGGGTACAGCGGCGACAATGGAGCGGCAATCAGCGCAGAACTGAACTTTCCCATCAGCGTTGCACTCGACAGCGCAGGCAATCTCTATATTTCAGACTTCGAGAACAATGTAATCCGAATGGTCGCCGCGACAACGGGTGTTATCACGACCTATGCCGGTAACAACGCGGGAGGGGCGGCTGGTCCAGTCGGCGATAATGGTCCGGCCACCAGCGCGAACCTATATTACCCAATGGGAATTGCCATCGACAGCGCCGGTAACCTCTATATTGCTTCTCAGTCCAATCGCATCCGCAAGGTCGCCGCGGGCACGGGAATCATTACGACCGTTGCGGGGAATGGCACTTCTGGGTACAGCGGAAACGGTAACCCGGCAACCAGTGCGGAGCTCGATTATCCTGACGGATTAGCGCTCGACAGCGCAGGCAATCTCTATATTGCCGACGCATACAACAACGTCATCCGCAAGGTGAATGCCAGCAACGGAGTGATTTCGACCGTTGCGGGGAACGGCACTGCCGGTTACAAGGGCGACGGCGGGCCCGCCACCAACGCTGAGCTTTCCTACCCCGAATCCATGACGGTCGACAGCGCAGGCGATCTCTATATCGCAGACGGCGGCAATCAGGTCATCCGGAAGGTGACGGCCGGCAGTTGGGTCATCACCACAGTTGTTGGAAGTGGCGGTGGATACCCCTGCAGCCCGTTGGGAGATGGCGGGCCGGCATCCAGTGGGGGACTCTGTGGCCCCGATGCCGTTTCAGAGGATAGCGCCGGCAACCTCTACGTATCTGACGCCTACAGCGAACGCATCCGCCTGGTTACGGCTTCCGGCACTCCTCCCATTGCGGCGACTGCAGCGCCGACGTTCAGCGTAGCGGCTGGAACCTACGCCTGTCCGCAAGTGGTGAGCATAACCGATACCACTCCTGGCGCCGCCGTGTACCTGACACTGAACGGAGTATTGCCCAGCACAATCGCGCCGGGATACAACGGCCCTATCAACGTAACCGGCTCGGTGACGATCCAGGCGATTGCCGCTGCACCAGGCTATCTGCCAAGCAATCCGGCCACTTCGACCTACACCATCACGTCTCCGCCAACGGCGGTGATTACGACCGTA
>Ga0181520_10000489_pt1 | contig 87556 bp, 79 predicted proteins | sample PEATcosm2014_Bin_29_FD_132451 | JGI IMG/M metagenome (GOLD analysis project Ga0181520, IMG submission 132451) | Peatland microbial communities from MTU Mesocosm Facility, Houghton, MI, USA - PEATcosm2014_Bin02_30_metaG | ecosystem: Environmental > Terrestrial > Soil > Wetlands > Peat | place... | reverse complement strand
TTGCGGAGGCGGTCGAGATCCAGCAGGTGTGGGTTGGGTATTCGTGGAAGCGGGCGTAGCCGAAGTCCTTGCCGGGGAGCAGGCGAAACTTCCAGAGGTGGTAGGCGATGTCCTTGCCGACATAGGTGACGGTGCCGTTGGAGCGGACGATGACCTTGGCGTCTTCGTCGGGGCCGTCGTCTTCGCTGTCCGGCGGGGCGGCTTCGTTGCCTGCGCGGCGCATGACGTAGCAGCCCTTGTTCTTGCCCTCGGTTTCCAGGTAGAGCACGCCGCGGTCGAGCATGAGGGCGCGGGCAGCGTCCCAGAAATGCAGGCTGAGGATTTCGCTCTCGCGGGGAAGAAAGTCGTACTCGATGGAGAGGCGCTGCATGGTTTCGAGATGGCGGTGAAGGACGGCGGTGGAGATTAGCTCGGCGATGGCGGCGGTTTCGTTGCCGCCGTGTTCGAGCGCGTGGAGGGTGTCGAGACGGATTTGTTTACGGTGGGCGAGTTCGGTGGGGTCCACATCAAATGGATCAGTCTCGATTCCGGTGTACCACTTAGAGACGCGGGCGTAGAGGTCCCAGCAGTAGAAGTCTATGCGTTCGCCGGACAGCGCCAGCTCGTCGAGAAGCCTGCGGGTTGACTTGAGATCGCGGCCTTCGAGGTGCACGAGGCCGACGACGACGTCGGCGACCTGCACGCCGGTGTTGTCGATGTAATTCTGCACGCCCACCTGGTAGCCGGACTTGTAGTCGTCGGGACGCAGGAGGCGCTGGAAGGTGTCGCCGAGAATGGCGTTGCGCAGGTGGCCGATGTGCGCGGCCTTGTTGGGATTGATGCTGGTGTGTTCGACGAGGCGAAAGCCGGGACCGCCAATGTCGGCGTGGCGGTCGGCGGCGATGGCGCGCACGGCTGCGGCGCGATCCAAACGGACATTGAGGTAACCGGCGCCGGCGACTTCGACACTGGCGACACCGGGGAGTTGATTGAGGCCGGCATTAAGCTCGGCGGCGAGCTCGGTTGCAATGGCTCGCGGGGCCTTGCGAAGGCGCTTGGCGAGTTCGAACGCGACGGGCAGGGCGAGTTCGCCGAGGGCGATCGAGGGCGGCTGCTCGACGGCGAACTGGGCGAGGGTGATGGAGTACTTCGCGAGCAGGATGGCCTGGATGCGGGCCTGGAGAGAGAGTTGGATTGTGCGAACCATGCGTGCTTCGAGTCTACTAGGAGGATGATGAAAAAGCCTGTTGACGCTCCGGAGCGGTCGAAGAGAATGCTGAAAAATCAGGGATTCAACGAAAGCACGTCCCAGGGGCTAAAGCCCCGGTTAGATGTTGTGCCCGTTATGCCGGGACTAAAGTCCCGGCCTATCTTGGGCAGGGGGCGGGTTGCCGGTCTATGCGGAGTAGCTGCGGACCCATTCGACGATGGAGCGGACGGCGATGCCGCTGGGACCGTAGGCGATCCACGGCTTCTTCTCTTCGTTCCATGCGCAGCCGGCGATGTCGAGGTGAACCCATGGCGTATCGCCCGCAAACTCCTTGAGGAACATCGCTGCTGAGGTTGCGCCGCCGTAGCGATTCTTGCCGGTGTTCATGATGTCGGCGATCTCGCTCTTGATGTGGTCGCGATAGTCGTCGGTCGAGGGAAGGCGCCAGAACTTTTCGCCGGAGACTTCGAGGGCGCTGACGAACTTCGCGCAGGTGGGGTCGTCGTTGGAGAAGAGGCCGGCGTTGATGATGCCGAGGGCGACGACACATGCGCCGGTGAGGGTGGCGGCGTCTATGAGGTGGGTGCAGCCGAGGGTTTTCGCGTAGTGGAGGCCGTCGGCAAGCACGAGGCGGCCTTCCGCATCGGTGTTGACGATTTCGATGGTGGTGCCCGACATGGCGGTGACGACGTCGCCGGGTTTGTAGGCTCGGCCATCGGGCATGTTCTCCGCGGAGCAGACGACGGCGATGACTTTGACGGCGGGCTTGAGACGGGCGATGGCGTGCATTGCGCCGATCATGGCAGCGGCTCCGGCCATGTCGTACTTCATCTTCTCCATGCCGTCGGCGGGTTTGATGGAGATGCCACCGGTGTCGAAGGTGATGCCCTTGCCGACGAGGCCGATCACGGGTGCGCCGGTGGGGGGTGCAGTCTGCGGCTCGTAGGTCATGACGATGAGGGCTGGGGGTTCGGCGGAGCCCTTTGCGACAGCCCAGAAGGCCTCCATCTTGAGTTCCTGGAGTTTGGCGGAGGAGTGGACTTCGCACTTTAGTCCGGCCTGGTCGCACATGGTTTGGGCGCGGGCGCCGAGGACGGTGGGCGTGAGGATGTTGCCGGGTTCGTTGACGAGGGCGCGGGTGAAGTTCTGGGCGGCGGCGAGGATGAGGCCTTCGTCGAAGCCGCGTTGGATCTCGGTTTGGAGGTTCGCTTCCGATTCATTTGAGATGAGGGTCAGCGAATCGACTGCGGCATTTTTGCGATCGCTGCGGTAGGTGTCGTAATCGAGCTCGGCGATTTCAGCGCCTTCCACCAGGGCGCGTGCGGTCAAGGGGGCGGAGAGCTTTGCGATCTGAGCGTCCGTCGTGGCGTGAGGGTCGGGGAAGGCGATGGCGAGGTCACGTACGGAACGCGATTTGGCGGCACGGACGGCGGTGCCGGCGCCTTTGCGGATGCGGTCGAGAGAGAAGTCCCCGGCTTTGCCGAGGCCGACAAGTAGAAGGCGTTCGGATTTCAACCCTGCTGCGGCGTGCAGGAGGGCGACTTCGCCGAGGGCGGCTTTGAACTCGCCGGAGGAGAGCAACGTTTTTGCTGCCGCGGTGATGGTGGGGTTCGAGGAAAGTAGAACGGGGCGCGGATCGGATTGTTTGTCCTCTGCGAGATCGAGTACAAAGACTGCAAACATGGGCGTGGTGAACGCCGCTGCATCACTGTAGGTAAGCTTTGTGTCCATAGCTTCCATGGTATCGCTTTTAGCTTGTTATTCTGAGCGCGGCGAAGAATGCGAAATACGGGGGTTCTTCGCTACGCTCAGAATGACAAACTGAGACCCCATGACAAGCTGAGGCCCTATGGCGAACTGAGACCCCATGACAAACTCAGCAATCGCCGGCGAGGACTTCGGCTAGGTGGACGGCGCGGCGGGGGGAGTTCTGGGCGATTTGCTCGCGGCAACTGAAGCCGTTGCTGACGAGGATGTCGTCGGGCGCGGCGGCGCGGACCGCGGGGAGCAGGATGCGTTCGGCGAGGGTTTGCGAGACGGTGAACTTGTCGCGCTCGAAGCCGAAGGGGCCGGCCATGCCGCAGCAGCCGGAGTCGAGTAGTTCGACGGTGGCGCCGGTGGCGCGGAGGAGAGTCATGTCGTCGTTCATGGTCATTTGAGTCTTCTGGTGGCAGTGACCGTGGACGACGATGCGGCGTCCGGGGAGCTGTGCAGGCTGCCAGTTGGTGGAGCTGCGGGCGAGCATCTCGCTGAGAAGGACGGTTTGTTGGCTGAGGCGGATGGCGCGGGCATCATTGGGGAAGAAGTTGATGAGTTCGTCGCGGAAGACGGTGGCGCAGCTTGGCTCCAGCATGACGACGGGGATTCCGGCGGCGATCTGCGGGGCGAACTCGTCGAGGATGCGGAGGAGGTAGCGGCGGGCCTGGTCGAGGAAGCCGAAGTCGTAGAGGGGGCGGCCGCAGCAGATGTGTTTTCGGGGAATTGTGACATTACTTCCGATGGCTATAAGCAGCTTGTTTGCAGCGGTTAGAGCTTGGGGATGAAAGTAATTGTTCCAGGTATCGGGCCAGAGGAGAACGGGTTGGCCGGTTGCGGATTTGGGCGTGCGGTTGAATTGATCGCGGAAGTTGTGCGGGGCGAAGCGGGGAAGGTTGCGTTGCCGGGCTACGCCGAGGACGGATTTGATGAGGGAGTTGATGCCGGGGGTGCGGCCGGGGAGGTTGAAGAGCGAGGGCGCAATGGAGGCGAGGCTGGCCCAGCGATCCATGAAGCCGAAGGCGTAGTGATGGAGCGGATGCAGGCGGCCCTGGTAGTAGTGGGCGAGGAACTCGGATTTCCAGGTGGCCATGTCGACGTTGACGGGGCACTCGGTCTTGCAGGCTTTGCAGGAGAGGCAGAGTTCGAGGGCGTCGTGAACCTCGCGGTTGCGCCAGCCATCGCGGAGGACATTGCCCTGCATCATCTCCCATAGCAGGTGGGCTCGGCCACGGGTGGAGTGCTTCTCCTCGCGTGTAGCCATGTAGCTGGGGCACATGGTTCCGTGGTCCTGCTTGCGGCAGGCGCCGACGCCGACGCAGCGGGTGGTGGCGTCGCTGAAGGAGCCTCCGTCGCGGGGGTACTGGAACCAGGTTTTCACCTGGGCGGCTTGGTAGCCGGCATCGATGCGGAGGTTTTCGATGGGGTCGTAGACCGCGATGGGGTCGATGAGCTTGCCGGGGTTCATGCGGTTGGTGGGGTCCCAAAGCGCTTTGAACTCGACGAAGGCCTGCATCAGCTCGGGGCCGAACATTTTGGGCAGAAGTACGGCGCGGGCCTGGCCGTCGCCGTGTTCGCCGGAGAAGGAGCCGCCGTACTTGAGGACGATGTCGGCGGCTTCGTCAATGAACTTGCGGTAATTGGCGACGCCTTCGGTGGTCTTGAAGTCGAAGGTGATGCGGAGGTGGACGCAGCCCTGACCGAAGTGGCCGTACATGGGGGTGCGGTAGCCGTAGCGCTCGATGAGCGAGAACAGGTCGCGGAGGTAGGCGCCGAGAAGTTCGGGCGGGACGGCGGAGTCTTCCCAGCCTTCGCAGCCGTTCTTCTCGCCGGGGACAAAGACGCAGGCGCCGAGGCCGGCCTCGCGGACGCCCCAGACGCGGTGAGCTTGTTCGGGGGAGTAGAGGGCGGAGGTTGGGACGTGAGGGAAGTGCTGCGAGGCTTGGATGAGGGCGTGGGCCATGCCGTCGACGACGGCGGGTGAATCGGCGCCGAACTCGCAGAGCAGGAAGCCTCCACCGGCGGGAAGCAGCTTGACGTCGTCGACGAGCAGGCTTTTGCGCAGCATGAAATCGACGAGCAGGGCGTCGAAGCCTTCGAGGCCGATGGGCTTGAAGGCGAGGACGGCGGGGACGTGATCGGCGGCGATAAAGGCGTCGGCAAAGCCGAGGGCGACCAGGCGGCGATGCTGCGGGCTGGGCTTCAACTCGCATTCGGCCTCGAGAATGGTGACGCAGGTGCCTTCGCTGCCGACCAGCGCGCGGGCGACGTTGAAGCCATTCTCGGGAAGGAGCTGATCGAGGTTGTAGCCGGAGACGCGGCGGGGAATGTCGGGGAAGCGGGCGCGCACGAGCGAGGCGTAGGTGTCGCGGATGCGGCGCAGGCCCAAGTAGATCTGGCCGCGGGGGCCACCTGCGGCGATGATGGCGGAGAGTTCATTTTCGGTGGTGGGCCCGACCGTCATGCGGGTGCCGTCGTAGAGCAGGATGTCGAGAGATTCGACGTTGTCTACTGTTTTGCCGCCCATGAGGGCGTGGACGCCGCAGGCGTTGTTGCCGATCATGCCGCCGAGCGTGCAGCGACTGTGGGTTGCGGGATCGGGGGCGAAGGTGAGCTCGTGCTTTTCGGCCTCGGCGCGGAGGGCGTCGAGCACAATGCCGGGTTCGACGCGGGCGCGGTGGGCGGAGGGATCGAGCGCGAGGACGGCGTGCATGTACTTGGAGAAGTCGATGACGACGGCGACATTGCAGGTCTGGCCGGCGAGGCTGGTTCCACCGCCGCGGGAGAGTACGGCGGCATCGAACTCGCGGCAGGCGGCTACGGTGGCGATGACGTCGGCGGTGTCGCGGGGGATGACCAGGCCGATGGGAACCTGGCGATAGTTGGAGGAGTCGGTGGAGTAGAGCGCGCGGGAGGCGGCGTCGAAGCGGACTTCGCCACGGACGGTGGTGCGGAGCCTGGCTTCGAGTTCGTGGGCGGCGGAAAAGCTCTCGTGCGGGTGCTGGTGCGAGCGATGGGAGGGATCCTGGAGAATTGGGAGTGGTGTTGCGGAGGCCATCTATCCGAGTCCTTTGGTGCGCGCAGGAGACGCCATAGCTGCGGCTTAAGGAGTATAGGGCGTTTGGGAGGGGTCGTACTTCTTCAGAAGCTGGATGGCGTCGCGGTAGCCCAGGTTGGGCGCGACTGGGGAGAAATGGCTCGCGTTCTCGGTGATCTGAAAGCTGAGCGATTTGACCACCAGGGCCTTGCCTGTGACGTGGAGCTTGAGGCCGGTGAGCTCCCAGTCGTGCGAGCCAACGTCATTCTGTTCGAGGTAGACGGTGCTGCCTTTGTTGAGCTTGCCGATGATTCCGAACCCGAAGTCAACATTGGAGATGAAGTGAGCATTGAGCGAGTTCAATCGCTCCTGCGCCTGGTCGATCCAGACTTCGCCCGCAGTGCCACGGAGGATTTGCGACTCCATGTCAGGAGGAACGAAGTTTGGGTTGGGGGTGAAGGTGAGCCGGTAACACTGCCCGGCAGAGCAGGGAACGATGCCCTCGAGCTTGTACAGGTAGGCGTCCGGCAACAGGGAGAGCAGATGGGTGGTGCGCTCTTCATCTTTCTGCTCGGTCTTGCGGGTATGCTCCTGAAGTTCGGGGTGCTGGGCCAGGTTATCCAGGCGCGCGAGTTCGTAGTGCTCGACATCGCTGCTGAGGGGTTTGCCATTGATGGCAACCAGGCGGGCGACGTCACCGTCGCGGGTTTCGATGATGAGCTTGGTAGTGTCGCGGTGCTCGTCGACCCGGCGCAGCAGGTACTGCAAGGGGCGATGGTCCTTCTCGGCGTCCAGCCGATGCTGAATGGCACGGCGGACGAGGGCGGCGGGGTCGAGCGATGTGGTGGGAACGCTTTGCGTGGAGGGCGCTGCGGCGAACAGAGTTCCGGCGAGGCACAGGAAAATGACGGCTGCGCAGCGCGCCGGGGTCTGCGACGTTGGGAATGATGGGAGCAACTTTGAGGGAGTTGGGAAGGCTGGCAACATCTGCATACTAGGATACAGAATTGGATGAGGGCGGATGGGCGGAGGAAGCTTAGAATCGACGTGGACGGCTGTGAGCGCGACGTGTGGGCGCGGATGCTGCGGCCAGGAGAGGCGGGTTTCGAGTGAAGGCATTGGTAAAGAGCCGGGCCGAGCGGGGATTGTGGCTGGAAGACGTTCCGGAGCCGACGATCGGCATCAACGATGTGAAGATCCGGGTGTTGAAGACGGGGATTTGCGGGACCGATCTGCATATCTATGAGTGGGACTCGTGGGCGAGCGCGAATGTGCCGGTGGGGCTGACGATTGGGCATGAATTTGTGGGTGAGATTGTGGAGGTGGGCGCGAACGTGTCCGACTTCGCGCCGGGGCAGGTGGTGAGCGGCGAGGGCCACGTGGTATGCGGGCGCTGCCGCAACTGCCTGGCCGGGCGGCGACATCTGTGCGCGCGCACCGAGGGCGTTGGGGTGAACAGGAACGGGGCGTTCGCCGAGTACATTGTGCTGCCGATGACGAACATCTGGCTGCACGCGGCGTGGGTCGACCTGGATGTGGCGGCGATCTTCGACCCGCTGGGGAATGCGGTGCACACGGCGCTGGCGTTTCCTTGCGTGGGCGAAGATGTGCTGGTGACCGGCGCAGGGCCGATCGGGATTATGGCGGCGGCGGTGGCGCGGCGGGCGGGTGCGCGGCGGGTGGTGATCTCCGATCCGAACCCGTTCCGGCGAGCGCTGGCGGAGAAGGTGGGCGTGACCCTGGCGGTCGATCCGGCGGCGACGACGCTGCGCGAGGTGCAGCGGCAACTGGGGTTGCAGGAGGGGTTCGACGTGGGGCTGGAGATGTCGGGGCATCCGGCGGCGTTCCGCGAAATGCTGGAGAACATGAGCCACGGGGCGAAGATCGCCATGCTGGGGATCCCGTCGGAGGCGATGGCGATCGACTGGAACCGGGTGATCTTCAATCAACTGACGCTGAGGGGGATTTATGGTCGCGAGATGTATGAGACCTGGTACAAGATGACGGTGCTGCTGGAATCGGGGCTGGATATTTCGGGCGTGATTACGCACCGGCTGCGGTATCGGGAGTTTGAGAAGGGGTTTGAGGCGATGAAGTCCGGGGAATCGGGGAAGGTGATTCTGGACTGGCGGATGTGAGGGATTTGTTGAGGTTGTTGCGGAACGAAAAGCGAATCACAGAGGACACGGGGGGAAAGAGAGGACACAGCGCGCATGCCGATGCTAACGCCGGGGGATATGGTGACGGGTAAGCCACAAGCCCACGGAGAAGGCCGACGATTCCTAATGCAGGAGATAGAAACATGAGCAAAGTTTGGTTCATCACGGGTGCGGGGCGTGGCCTGGGCGTGGATATTGCTAAGGCGGCTTTGGCGGCTGGCTATAGAGTAGTCGCCACCGGTCGCAATACAGGCAAGGTGGCCGAGGCTTTGGGAGAATCCGCTAACCTGTTGATCGCGAAACTGGACATTACGAAACCCGCCGACGCTGAATCCGCCGTTAAAGCGACCTTGGAGAAGTTTGGCCGCATCGATGTGCTGGTCAACAACGCCGCGAATTTTTATGCCGGATTTTTTGAAGAGCTGACGCCGGAGCAGATGCAGCGGCAGCTGTCCACCAGTCTTGTCGGCCCTATGAATGTCACCCGCGCAGTCCTCCCTCTCATGCGCGAGCAGCGTTCGGGACTGATCATCACGATCTCCTCAACTGCGGGCCTGATCGGTTTTGAATTCGGTACCGCTTACGCTACATCGAAATTCGGTCTTGAGGGCTGGATGCAGTCTCTCGAAGCCGAGGTCGAGCCGTTCGGCATTGATACGATCACCGTCAATCCGGGTTTTTTTCGCACCGAGCTTCTCACTGAGGAATCGACCAATTTCGCAGAGCAGACCATCGAGGATTACAACGAGCGCAGAGCGAAGCAAATGGAATTCTGGAAAGGCTACAACGGTCAACAGTCCGGCGATCCCGCCAAGCTCGCACAGGCATTGATCACAATTTCGAGTCTGGACAAACCGCCGCGCCGTTTCCTGGCAGGAGCTGATGCCGTTGAGACAGCAGAGAAGGTGGCAGCAACGCTTCAGCAGCAGACGGATGCCTACCGTAAGCTATCTTCTTCCCTCGCGTACGATAACGCAGAGTAGCGGCAATTGTGTTCAAAGCCGGACAGTGCGAAGAGTTCGAACCTGTCTCAGAGGGTTGGGTATCCGCAAGGACGAAATACGGGGATTCTTCGCTGCGCTCAGAATGACAAACAGTAAGAATGGTCAGAATGACAAGCAGAGAGAATGATGCGACTTGCGTCAGAGATGGAACACTACGGATGGGCGGGAGGCGGGGGCGGGGCGGTGGATGGGGGGACGGGTTTGCCGTCGGTGGTGACGGGTTCCATCAGTTCGACGCGGGTGCCGTCGGGGTCGTAGAGGTTGAGCTGACGCTTGCCGTTGACGCCGGTGTGCGGGGTGAGCGGGCGGGCGTAGGTTTTGAAGGCGGGACGGGACTGGAGCGCGGCGAGGGCGGCGGCGAGCGAGGGGACTTCGAGGGCGACGTGGTTCGAGCTGCCGTAGGTGGCGGGGAGGGTGCGGTAGAGCATGAGCTCGACGTAGTCCTGGTCGCCGGGGGGGCCGTCGGGGACGCGGAGGTTGATCCAGCTTAGTTGGTCGGGATTGGAGGCGCCGCGCCAGGTCTCCTGGAAGCCGAGGATGTTGGTGTAGAAGTCGAGCGCGCGCTGGGTGTTTCCGACGAGGAAGCCGGTGTGGTAGATGTGCGTAGAGATGCGTGAGGGTGGGAGGAACTTGCCCGCGCCCTGGGCTTCGACGCTGGCGGGTTGGGGCTGGGAGAATTCGATTTGGGTGCCGTCGGGATCGTGGATGGAGAAGACGAGGTCGCCGGTGCGGGTGCGGCTGGTGTGGGCGGGAACGCCGATGCCGCGGGAGGCGAGGTAGAGGCGCATCTGCTCGATGTCATCGGTGAGGAAGCAGATGTGGCTGAGGAAGTTCTTAGCGTCGCTTGGAGTCGCGGCCGCGGGGCGGTCGGCGAGGAGTTCGACGTATTGGTGGTCGTTGACTTTGAGGAAGGCGACGGTGGTGGCGGTGGAGTTGGGAGCTTTGCGGTCGTAGGAGAGATCGAAGCCGAGGAGGTCGTGCCAGAAGGTGAGGGCGGCGGGCATGTCGGTGACGTAATAGGCTACGTGGGAGATGCCGGCGATGGGAGGACGGGTTGGGGCGGTCTGGGCGAAGAGGGGTTCGAGGAGAAGGCAGCAAGCGAGGACGAGGCGGAAGGAGCGGCACGGGCGCTTGAGGCAGGTTGGGATGAGACGCATGGGAAAACTCCTCGCGTCGCAAGCATAACCCACATCTCAGACGCGAGATGTGGGGCACCCGGCATGTTGGAGGGAAAAGAGAGTAACCCCACGATAAACGAGCGGAGAAGCACGCTCGTTGATCATAGGGCGCCGACACCCTTCAAAGACAAATACGGAGATTCTGGCTGCGCCAGAATGACGACTAAGACCCGAATGACGACGGTTGGGGAGAATGACGGCGGTCAGGAAAGCGGTTTTGCCAGGCCGCCGGGCTACTTCCAGAGGAAGTAGAAGCCGGGGGCCTGGTCGAGGAGCTTGGAGGGGTTGGGGAAGAGGGAGTCGGTGTCGTCGGAGAGGGCGTCGAGCAGGCCTTTTTTCTCGCTGGAGGGGTGGGCGATGGTTGGTTCGCCGGAGATGTTGACCATTTTTGCGGTGTCCATGAGGGCGACGCGGTAGCCGCCGATCTTGTCGATGAGGCCGAGCGGGATGGCCTGCTGGCCGGTCCAGACCTGTCCGGTGGCGAGCGGGCGGATTTTGTCGTCGGTGGAGTGGCGGCCGGTGGCGACGTCGTGGACGAACTGGCCGTACATGTTATCGACAAGGGACTGGAAGTAGGCTTCTTCCTCGGGGGTCATGTCGCGGGTGGGATCGCCGGCGTCCTTGAGCGTGCCGGCGTGGATGACGACGTTCTTGAGCTTGGCCCAGCGCATGAGGTCGCCGTAGTTGGTCCACTCCATGATGACGCCGATGGAGCCGACCACGGAGGCGTCGTTGGCGTAGATTTTGTCGCAGCCGGAGGCGATGTAGTAGGCGCCGGATGCGCCGACGGACTCGACCGAGGCGACGATTTTCTTGTGTTTTTCGGTGCGGACGCGGACGACCTCGTTGTATATCTCCTGGGAGGCGGCGGCGCCACCGCCGGGCGAATCGATGTGGAGGATGATGGCTTTGATGGAGGAGTCGTCGCCGAACTTGCGCAGGTCGGTGTTGACCTTGTCGGCGTCGAGGATGACGCCGTCGATATCGATAACGCCGATGCGGGAGCCGCTGAAGCCGTCGAACGAGTCAGTGGACTCGCCGGTGATGCTCTTGGCAATGGACCAGACCATGGCGGTGATGAGCAGCACGATGACGGCAAAGGAGCCTCCGACGACGGCGACCCAGAACCACCCGGAACGGCGCGGACGCGGCGGGGCGCCGTAAGCGGGGTAGCCAGCGGGCGGTACGTACTGCGCGCTGTAAGGCGGGGCATAGGCGTAGGGCGCGGTGTACGGCGGAGCAGAGGGGGCGGCGGAGGGGGCGGCAGCAGTGGGGGGCGGTGGCGGCGGGGTGGTGGGAAAGTCTTCCGGCATGATGAGGAGTTTAGACCATTTCCTGCGATCTTGCGATGGCGGGGCTTTCGGCGGCTCGGGCGGATTGCGGGCTACGAGAGTGAGCCGGGTTTGTGATGAAGGAGGTTACATAAAGGAAGCCATGGCTGCGGCCAAATGGGCGGGCTGAGCGTCTGATACTTGAAGTATGATGAACTCACGTATTTCGGCGCTGCGCAGAGGTGAAGCGGCGCTTTAGTTTTCCAGATGCAAGGGCCGCCCGGAAGCCAGCATGGCGCGACCTTGCAGTGAACGCAGCACGCAGGAAGTGCCCCAGGCAAGTATGGCAAGTCCGCAGTTGAGCATTGTGATTCCGGCGTATAACGAAGCCGCGCGCATCGAGGACGCGCTGGATCGCGTGATGGCGTGCGTGGCGAAGCAGGGCTGGGACGCGGAAGTGCTGGTGGTCGACGACGGCTCGACCGACGCGACGCCGAAGATTGTGCATGCGTGGATGGAACGGCATCCGGAGCTGCACCTGATCCAGAACGAGGGCAACCGGGGCAAGGGCTATTCGGTGCGCAACGGCCTGTTGCAGGCGGCGGGCGAGGTGGTGATGTTCACCGACGCGGACCTGTCGGCGCCGATGGAAGAGGCGGAGCGGCTGCTGGCGGCGATTGCCGATGGCGCGGACGTGGCGATCGGATCGCGGTGGATGGACAAGACGCGGCAGACGATCCACCAGCCGCTGTACCGGAAGTTTTTCGGGCGTTGCTTCAATTGGGTGACGCGGGTAATTATGGGGCTGCCGTTCAAGGACACGCAGTGCGGGTTCAAGGCGTTCAAGCGGCCGGTGGCGCAGGTGATCTTCCGGCTGCAGCGGATCGAGCGCTGGGGATTCGACCCGGAGATACTGTTCATCGCGCGCAAGCTGGGGTACAACATCCGCGAAGTGCCGGTGACGTGGGGACACGACGAACGCAGCCGGATGAGCTATCTGCGAGACGGCATGAAGATGCTGGAAGAGATGGCGGTGATCCGGTCGAACTCGATTGCCGGGCGGTACGACGAGGCCATCGCGGCGATGAAGGACACCAGCACGATGGTGACTCCGCCGGTGAGCCCGAGGCCGCAGGCGAACGGATAAGACCAAGTGAACCTGCCACGGTCGTTCTTTATCGGGCTTTCCAAAAACAACACAATCAGGCGCTGGGCGGAGCGGTCGCGGGTGGGGCGGCGGCTGGCGGGGCGATTTGTAGCGGGGACGACGATTGAGGATGCGGTTGCGGCGTGCGAGCGGGTGAACGCGCAGGGAATGGCCGTGTCGCTGGACTCGCTGGGGGAGAGCGTGACGGTGGAGGCGGAGGCGCGCGCGGCGGCTGAGGTGTATCACGAGGTGCTGGAGGCGATTGCGGAGCGGAAGCTGAATGGGAATATCAGTTTGAAGCTGACTCAGATGGGGATGGATATCAGGCCGGAGTTGGCGGAGGAGATTGTGGGTGGGGTGGTGGAGCATGCGGCCAGGCTGGGGTTGTTTGTGCGGATCGATATGGAAGGGTCGGCGCACACCGAGGCAACGATTGCGATGACGGAGCGGCTGCATGCACGGTGGCCGGGGAGCGTGGGGACGGTGCTGCAGTCGTATCTGTACCGGACGGAGGCGGATGCGGAGAGACTGCTGGGGCAGAGAATTCGCATCCGGCTGTGCAAGGGCGCGTACCAGGAGCCGGCCGGGGTCGCGTTTGCGGCGAAGAAGGATGTGGATGCGAACTACGTGAAGGTGATGAAGCGGATGGCTGGCTTCTCGAAGGACGGTTCAGGCGTGTTCTGCGGGATTGCGACGCACGATGAGGCGATTGTGGAGGAGATGCGGCGGTTTGCCGCTGAGCAGGGGATCGCGAAGAGCGCGTTCGAGTTCCAGATGCTGTATGGAGTGCGGCGGGGCCTGCAGCGGCGGCTGACGGCGGAGGGGTACGGAGTGCGGGTGTATATCCCGTTCGGGACGGCGTGGTATCCGTACTTTATGCGGCGGCTGGCAGAGCGGCCGGCGAACGTGGTGTTCCTGGCGAGGAACCTGTTGCGGAGCTAGGCGGGGAACGGGCTACGGCGCAGCGATGGGCGGGTAGGGCTCGGCAGTGAGCAGAGTGCGGATGGTGGAGCGCTCGCCGTCGGAGAACTGAGCGCCAAAGCGCGGAGAACTGATGACCTGCTCGCGCTGTGCTGGCGGCATCTCGCGGAGGTCGAGAATGGCGCGGGCCATGAGGCGGCGGCGGTCCTGAGGCGCCGCGGTGAGGGCCTGCGCGGCGGCGCGGTACTGCTGGGCCTGCGCCGGAGGCATGTGCTCCAGAATTTCGTTCTGCTGCAGGGTGCGGTCGCGCACCTGCGGCTTCATGCTGTTAAGCCGGTCCAACTGGTTCAAATAGCGCTGCTGGGTTTGCGGGGGCAGTTCGCGGAAGCCGGGCTCGTTCTGCAAGGCGCGGCGCTGGTCGGCGGGGGAGAGGTTCTTATGGTTCTCCATCCACTGCTGCAGGTGTTCCTGATTCTGGGCGGCGCGGACGCCGGCATTTGGCCCGCCGGCGTTCGGCCCACCGGGATTTGGCCCGTTGACGCGGGGCTGGACGGGGCGATTGTACTGGCGGACGGCAGGCGGAGGCGGCGCAGACTTTTGTTTCTGTCCACCGCCGCGGGCGAACGCCGGGGTAATGGCGAACAGCACAAGGAATGCCGCGCCAAGACCTAGCCGGGATGGATAATGCGACTTCATATTGGGTGCGACGCGCTGAACGTGGCCGCAACTCGAAACGGGGAGGTGGTGAACTGGCGAAATGCTTGGGAATACTGACGATATCCTGTGTGCATGGCGGACTCGCCGGCGCCCATGATCGCATTTCGAGTCTACTGCGAAGGGGTGAAATTGCGAAGGGCTATTTTCAAACCTCCTGAACCAGGGAATTCGACCGCAGGCTGCTGAGATTCGTGCGAACATAACTAGCTCTGAGGTGACGGGACGCTGGTATCGCTGTCGGCAGGCGCAGCGTCCTGCAGGAGCTGGTCGACCTGTTGCAAGGCCTGCTGGTTCTTGTCGAGGAGCTGCAGGTCGTTGACGGCTGCGGATACGTGAACGGGTTGGGGATGCTGGAGGGTGGTAATGCCGACGGTGCCGCCTCCGGCGATGAGCAAGAGCGCCATGGCAGTGGCGAGGGCGGGGCGGAGTTGGCGGCCCGTATTCAGGAGCAGGCGGGTGCGAATCCGCTCAAGCAGGCCAGGTGCGGGCGAGGCTTGTTCCTCGCGCAGGCGGACGGCGAGCTTCTGATCGAAGTAAGGCGAGATCTCGGGCGGCTGCCAGGTGTCGAGCAGGGAGAAGGTGGCCTGAAACGAGGCGAGCTCGCGGGCGCAGTCCACGCAGGTGGCGATGTGGGCGCGTGCGGCGGCGTTGCGGGGCGCAGCGGGATCGAAGAGCAGATCGGGGAGGGCGGCTTGGCAGGTTTTGCAGTTCATCACTTGGTTAAACATCTGAGGTCCTTCCTTTCCTTCGTTGACGCGTCGTATAACGGCGTTGCGCGTCTTGCTGTCTGAAACTCCTGACCTATGGACGGCGGGCCGGAGACAAAGTTTCTAAACAAACTCCTTCAACTTTTCGCGCAGTGTCTGGTAGGCGCGAAAGAGCAACGATTTTGTGGCGGACTCGCTGAGCTTGAGCACGTCACCGATCTGTTTGTAGTCCATGCCTTCGTACTTATGCATGAGGACTGCCATGCGCTGACGCTCCGGAAGTGCGAGCACGTGCTGGCGGATGGCGTTGAGGCGCTCGCGGCGGAGCATTTCCGCCTCGGCTCCGGGAGTGCTGTCGGCGACGTCCGGCGTGGTCCCTGTCTCAGAGTCCGTCTGGTCGAGATAGACGGTGGAGGCGGTTCGCTCGTGGCGGGTGTCGCGTGCGTAGTTGACGCCGAGGTTGGTAGCGATGCGATAGAGCCAGGTGCTGAAGCGGGCCTCGGCGCGGTAGGTTTCGCGGGAACGATAGACGCGGAGAAAAACTTCCTGGGCGAGTTCCTCGGCGACCGCCTGGTTGCGCACCATGCGGTACATGAAATTGACGATGGGCTTGCGATACTTCTGAATGAGGAAGTCGAAGCCGGACATATTGCCGGCGCGCAACTCCAACATGATGGCCGAGTCTTCCATCTCCGGGAAGTGCGCGGAGCCCTGGGCAACGGACTGCGGCATAACGCCTTCGAGAACACCGGGATTGACCGCCAGCGTCGCCATATCTTCCATAACCCCATCTTCGTCGTGAGGTTGCGCTGAATCTGAGAATTCCGCCTCAATCTCCTCGGGGCTGGTTTCGTCGTCGGGGAGGACGTCCAGGGAGTCGTCCTCCGGCGTCCTGGAGGGGGGGGACGAGGGGTGTTGGGGGCGTAGCGGATTCTGTGGTCGACCGGGCATCTGGCTTGGCTAATTGTACTTGGCCGCTGCCCGGACGGCTGCGGTATCGTCGCTGGACTGGCAGGGTGGGCTCTGGTGCGTGTATGCTTGAGAGGCAAGGAGTTGCCTGCACGGGGCGGGGCGCATAACTCAGCGGTAGAGTGCCACCTTCACACGGTGGAAGTCGTAGGTTCGAATCCTGCTGTGCCCACCATAAACCATTCAGAATCAGAAAAATACAACATCGGACTGCTACCTTTTCTAACGTTGAGGGTGCTGAAGGGTGTTGAAGGCTCTGCCTGACTCCCAAGGGAAGTAGCATCTCCACCACCTTGGCGCTCGCTTCCCGCTTCTGGGATGAGACCGCCTGCGTGTAGAGGTCAAGGGTGGTTCTAGAGTTGGCGTGCCGGAGCAGTTCTTGTGCCGTCTTTACGTCAACGCGCAGAAACCGCAAGTTGGTTCCCATAGAATGCCGGAAGGTACCGTCACGCTTCAGCCGGACCCGGATGCGTGGTACACGCTGGAGGGCGACCTGACCCAGAAGTCGGTCTCGGTTGAATCGGGCGGGGTCGGCGGCACACAGTTCACCATCAGCGCCAATCGCATCGGCAAGTTCAAGCTCACGCTGACCGCGCAGATGAGCGGCGCCGGCAAGGTGCGCAGAGACATCGTGGTGCGCGAGATTGAGGTGATCCCCAACGGGCGCGAGCAGGACCTTGTCTTCAACGGCAATCTGGAGAACTCCGTCCAGCAGGATCTTACTTTCCCCGCGGCGGCGATTCCGGAGTCCAGCAGCATCCTGGTGCGGCTCTATCCCGGTCCGCTGAGCCAGGTGATTGAAGGCATGGACAGCCTCCTGCGCATGCCGGGCGGGTGCTTCGAGCAGACCTCCTCCAGCACTTACCCCAACGTGCTGGCGCTCGGCTACATGAAGCGCACCAACAAGCTGACGCCAGAGGTGCATGCCAAGGCCGAGGGATACATCGCGAACGGCTACCAGCGCCTGCTTACCTTTGAGGTGCCCGGAGGCGGCTTCTCGTGGTTCGGCCAGGCGCCCGCCAACAAGATACTGACCGCGTACGGCCTGATGGAGTTCAACGACATGGCAAAGGTCTCCGACGTCGATCCCAGGCTGATCCAGCGCACCGCCGACTGGCTTGCCCGCCAGCAGCAGCCCGACGGCAGTTGGAAGCCCGACACCGGCTTTATCAACGAAGGCGCCACCAACCGCTACAACTCCAATGTGCTCCGCATTACCGCCTATATCGCGTGGTCGCTGGCCAACATCGGTTACGAGGGCGCGGCGGTCGACCGGGCGAAGCAGTGCCTGGGCGGCCAGGCCGGTGGTTTCGATGGCCGCGCTGGCGCCGGTGGAGTACACGCCAGTCTCTTCGGCGGTCCATGAGGTCTGGCTGTCCTTGTCGCTGCGGGCGTCCAGCAGGGCCTGCATGGACTGACGGGTAAACTCGCTGTCCTTGCCGTAGTCGGCCGCGAAGTTGGCGATCACGGCCAGCGTGTAGGTATCGGGCTGCGCGCCGGACTTCGATTCCACAGCCTGCGTCTCGATGTAGCTGAGCGAGGACTTGCAGTCATTGCAGGAAAAAGCGGCGCGGAATCAAAATGGGAGCCTGGAGAAGTTCAGCCTCACCGCGACCCAGGCCATTCTTTACTTCAACGCGCTCTCTCCTCGGCAAACCGTCACCTTTACCTACCGTCTGCGCGCCAAATACCCCATCCACGCGCATACCTTCCAGTCGCGCGTCTATGAGTACTACGACCCGGATGTAACTGCCACCGCTGTGCCGGTGCAGTTGGACGTGGCGAAACACTAGTGTGGTGTCTCAGGAATCACTGATATAAATGGGAGCGAAGATTCCGAGGGCGAAATACAGAGATTCTGGAGTTTCGCTTTGGATTGACGACGGTTAGAAATGGATGAATCCGGCGACGGGAGAGCAGGCTGGAGGACAGGGTTGTGATGAGGATGAGTTGGCGGGGCGGTGCGCTGTTGGTGGTGGTGTTGATGGCGCCTGGGGTGCGCTGCTTTGCGGTTGAGGAGCCGCCGGTCGAAATTATTGCGAGCCAGAGGGTCGAGATACGAACGCCGTCGGGCGTGGCGGTGGTGCCGCTGGATATCTCGCTGGATTGGTCGAAGCCGCAGCCAGGGATTACACGAGCCGTGATCCTGCTGCATGGCAAGGGCCGGGATGTGGATGGATACTATCGCGGCTTGCAGCGCTCTGCCCATGAAGCCGGAGCAGCGGCGGCGGGGAGCATTCTGATTGCCCCGCAGTTTTTGAATGAAGACGATGTGAAAGCACATGGCCTGCCGCGCGAGGTGGTGCGCTGGCGGACCGGAGCATGGGAGGCCGGTGGGCCTGCAGTTGGACCAGTTGGGATCAGCGCGTACGAGGTGCTGGATGCGTTCCTGCTGCGGCTGGCGGACCGGGGATTGTTTCCGGACCTGAAGGACATTGTGCTGGCGGGCCACTCGGGCGGCGGGCAGGCGGTGCAACGATACGCCGTGGTGGGGAAAGCGGCGGCGGAGATTGCGGCGAAGGGGATCCATGTGCGGTTCGTGATTGCGAACCCGTCTTCGTATCTATACTTCAGTGACGAGCGGCCGGGCCCGCATGGTTTCGGGTGCAGCGGGTGGGACCGATGGAAGTACGGGACCAGCGGCGCTCCGGAGTATGTGAAGTTGACGAAAACATACGGCTGGGCGGAGATGGAGGCGGATTACGCGAAGGCCGACGTCATCTACCTGATGGGAGACGAAGATATCGACCCACGGCAGAAGGACCTGGATGTTTCATGCGCGGGCGAGGCGGAGGGCCCGACCCGATTGGCCCGCGGGCAGGCGTATTTTGCGTATCTGAAGGCGCGCCATCCGGCTGGATGGGGGCAGCGACTGTGGCTGGTTGAGGGAGTTGCGCACTCCGGCCCGAAGATGGTGGAAGCGCCCTGCGGGGTAAAGGCGTTGTTCGCAACCGGAACGTGCAAAGACGAGTAGCTCGCTCGGATCAGGGAGTCGCCTGTGAGGTCTGCACGGCGCAGCCTCCGGTGCCGGTTCCTGCGCTTCCACCGTTTTGCCCCGAACAGGCCTGGTTGGCCAGAGGAGTGTAGTAAATCTGGGATTCACCTGTACCCGACCCGGTATTGTCGATGACAATTCCGCTGGAGCCGCCGGCTGAGGCGATCCCCGCGGTAGCATTGGCTGGTACGGACAGGGCGCCTCCGGTGCCAACCAGGAAGTTGTAAACGCAAGCTCCCGTGCAGCCGGTTTTGCTGCCGCTGGCGGACACGCCGGCGAATACATAGTCGTTGGTGGTGCCGCCCTCGCCATAGATCTCCGTCAGCGGTGAGCAGGTCGCTACGGCAGAGGTCAGTGTAGAGACCGCCGTGGTGGCTATGACAAAAACATCGGAGCCGGTGGCCACGAACTTGCCGTTGGTTTGGATGGGCACGTACGACAACCGCGGCTCCGACGCAGCATGCTGATTGCAGGTCCACAGGTCGCCCGCTGTGCCCGCCGTGGTCGCGTAGTAAAGCTGGTCGAAGGCTCCGTCGTAGGTAGTCGGCGTGGTGGTCGTTCCGACCCCGAATACCGCCTCCTCCCCGCAAGTATTGCCCGACCACGCGGTTGCGCTGGTTGCAGCGCAGGCGCCGGTGGGGTTGGTTTGGGTGGTGCCTGCGGGGAACTGGAAGACGCCGCCGCAACCGGTGGCATTGTCGCAGGCGAGCCCTCCGCTGGTGTTGGCATCATCGCCCACAAATACATAAACCATTTCGGCCGAGGAATCGACCAGCGGTCCGTCAACGATGCCGACCGTTCCGGAGGCGTAAGTCAGCTTGCTGGTTTCTAACACGATCGCATGGGTAGACGGACTGATCCCGTACAGAACTCCGCCTGCGGCACCCTGGTCGGCCACAAAGATGTTTCCCGACGTCCCGGAATCGTAGACCGGGCTGGTGAGCGCAGTGGTTCCCACCGCAACCGGCCAGCTGGTAGTGACTTCGGCGGGAGTCCCGTTGAACACTCCGGTGAATTGGTGGAGTTTGCCATTATTGTCGCCTACGAAGATAGTGTCGGCGTAGGTGCCCGAGTAAACGTAGAAGGGCGAGGACGTGGTGTCCTGGTCGCTATTCTGGAACGCAACGCTGATCATGCAGGATTGGAGGGCGGTGCAGCCGGTCCAGGCCGTGTTGCCCACGGCGCCGACGATGGTGTTGGTGAACGCGTGGTCTGGAGTATGCGCTGCCGCGGGAGTGCCCTGGCCCGACACCCACTCGATGATCCGCAATATTGCAGCACCCGAGGCGGGATTCTCGATGTAGGCGATCTTGGTCCCATCCGGGGAGATGACGGACGAAGTAGTCGCCTTGCCGGTGCCGCTGTAGTAAGCCCAGTAAACCGAAGGATTGGGCGCGGCGCAGGTGGTGTCGTACAGGTTGCTGTACGCGGCAATGTTGGCCTGGCCGCCTGAGACGCCCGCCAGCCCGGTGTTGTACGCGACCCAGTCGGAGCAGTTCGCAGTCCCGTTGAATGTGAACTTGGCCGGGTATTGCCCGGCGCCCACGGTGGCGCCCGATCCCATGTCCATGCTCCAGTCCGTCTTCACCAGCGGGGAACGCCCATGATCCGGCCGGGGCTGCTGCCACCAAGTCCGCCTCAACTGCTGGATCTGGTAGCGCGGTTCGTTAACTATCTTGCTCCACTTGTCGATGGTGCCATTGCGCATAGCATCGTCGAACGTGCCCGGATTGGAGAAGATTGCGTGGTGGTGACTCCAGTCTTCCGGGATGCCGGAACCAGGTTTTCCGCTGGTTTGTCCATAAGCCAACGCCGAAGCCGAGAGTGCGCAGAGAATAGCCGCGGCAGCGCTCCACTTACACAACGCATTCGTCCCGCTCATGCAAAGCTCCTTGAACTTATCTAGCAGGTCAGAACCCTGGTTGCGAGGTCCACCTGGGTTTGGGATCGATTCCTATATTAGCCTAACTGATAGATGCGCAACGCCTGTCTTTCAAATGGCAGAGTGGACTGAGGTATTGGTTTAGGTTACCCTAAGCGGGTGATTGGAATGCACCTGGCTGTGAATATCTGGTTATTCGGGCGTATCCAAGTAGGGTATATAACAAAGTCACGAGGTCAGCATGAGCGAGTCGGAGCAGCCCACCCCGGGTACGACAACGGCAGAACGTGAACCCGCGGACAGGAAACCCTACCAGAAACCCGCCTTTCGCCAGGAACGCCTGTTTGAGACGAGCGCGTTGAGTTGCGGCAAAGTGCACACCACACAGTCGGGTTGCCATAGCAACCGGAAGACTTCCTAGCCAATGAATTCGGCACCAGCGGTTGAAGATGCCGCCAAGCGCGAACTGGCGGCGGAGGCGATTCGCCAATTCGGCGAGGTTCGTTTGCGGGTGACGGGAACCAGTATGCTGCCGGCGGTGTGGCCGGGAGACGTGATCACCGTTCGCCGGCAAAGTGGGGCAGAATTGCCGCTTGGCCAGATCGTGCTGTGTTACAGAAACCAGGCGTTCAGCGCGCACAGGTTGATCGGCAAATGTGACGATGGCCTGATCACCCGTGGCGATTCGCTTGGCTATAATGATCCGCCCTTCCGCGAGGTTGAGGTCCTGGGAGCGGTGATTTCCATTCTTCGGGGTGGGCGATCGGTTAGGTTATCCTCCGCGTGGTGGCATCGCGCTGTCTCCTCAATGGTGCGACGTTCAGAGCTATGCACCCGGGTTCTGCTACGCCTCAAGAGATTGCCGGGATGGTCGTGGGCCGGATGATGGGCGCTGAAATCGCCCACGATGTCGTGGTGGAGATCGGCGGGCTGCCGATTTCGGTGCGCACCACCAGCCCGGAGTTCCTGCAAATGCTGGTCGATCGATACAGCGGTTTCTTAAACCCTGAGGCGGAACCTGTCTTCGAGTTGGAGGTCGAGATCGCTGCTGCCGAAATGCTCCCCGGCGCGATTGATCCCGACGCAGACTTGAGCGTGCGATTCGAAGGAGGCCGCTGGGTTCTGGAGCGCGGAGATTTCCATGCGGAGCTGGACCCGGCTTTGCGCCGCGGGCACATACGCCAGACCGCCAGCCCCTATGCGATCGACGCTGCGTTTCGCATCCTGCATTCGCTGCTGCTGGCCAAAGAAGGCGGGATTCTGGTGCATGCCGCCAGCGCCGTGCGCAATGGCAGGGCATTCCTGTTCGCCGGTGTCTCCGGCGCGGGCAAGACTACCATTACGCGGCTGGCGCCGCCGGATGTGACGCGGCTGACTGACGAAATCTCCTATCTGCGCCGCGAAGGCGATGGGTATGTTGCCTACGGAACTCCATTTGCGGGTGAGTTGGGGCAGCCCGGGGAGAACGTCCGCGCGCCACTGGCGGCCCTGTATCTGCTGGCGCAAGGACCGGTGAACCGGATAGACTCAGTCACCGACGCCGATGCGACGCGGGCTTTGCTGGAGAGTGTGCTGTTCTTCGCCCATGATTCCGAGTTGGTTGCGCGAATGTTCGACTCCGCTTATGAACTGGTGCAGAGGGTTCCGATCCAACGCCTGACCTTTGTTCCCGATGCCCGTATCTGGGAGGTGATCCAGTGAACCAAGTTTACGTCGCTCGAGCCAAGGAAGTCGCCGCTCGCAGGGTGGGTGGTGAGTTGATGATCCTGTCCGCGCGCGATTCGAAACTGTTCAGCTTGAATGAAACCGCGACGCTGATCTGGGAGGGGGCCGACGGCGTGACTCCGCTCGCAGAGATCGTCGACCAGCGCATATGCAGGGGGTTCGAGGTCGATCGGGCAGTCGCGTTTCGCGATGCGGAAGAAGTGGTGACAGGATTGGTGGAGCATGGCATCCTAAAAGTTTCCAACATGCCGATTGAGGAGACCCAATGAGCACGCTGCTGGAAGAGATGAGCGCCACCGCGCTGCGGCTGGGCATTCCGCTGGGCGTGCAACTCGACCTGACTTATCGCTGCAATGAGCGCTGCGTCCATTGCTACCTGGACCACGACGATCATGGCGAGATGACGACCGCCGAGATCAAGGAGTTGCTGGACCAGATGGCGGCGGCGGGAGTTTTCTTTCTGACCATCAGCGGCGGCGAAATTCTGATGCGGCGTGACTTCTTCGAGATCGTCGAGCACGCCCGGGCGCTGATGTTCTGCGTGAAACTGAAGACGAATGCGGTGATGATTCATGAGGCGGAGGCCGATCGCATCGAGGCGCTGGCGCCGGAATCGGTACAGATCAGCATCTACTCGCACCGCCCGGAGGTTCACGATGCGATCACGAAACTGCCTGGGTCACTGAAGAAATCGCTGGCAGGGACACGACTGCTGGTTGAGCGCGGCGTGAAGGTGATCTTCGCAAACGTGCTGATGCGCGACAATTTTCAGGATTACTCGGGCGTGCAGGCGCTGGCCGCCGAAGTGGGCGCCAGGTATACGGTGGACCCGACGATTACGCCCATGCTGGATGGAGACCGTTCGATTTTGAACTTGAACATTGAACGCGCGGAACTGGAACAGGTGTTCCGGGATTCGTCGCTACTGGGTACCAGCGCGGAGGAGTTCTGCGCGCCGCCTCCGGGAGCGCTCGCCGAAGCGGACGCGATGGATACGCTGCCATGCAGCGCGAGTCACACCTTCTGCTATGTCTCGCCGTATGGCGATGTTTACCCCTGCGTGCAATTCCCACTCCCCACGGGCAACGTGCGTACCACGAGGTTCATCGACATATGGAAGTACTCGCCGCAGATGAACGAGGTGCGATCGATCACTGTGAGCGATCTGCCGGTGTGTTCCACCTGTTCGCACAGCGGTGGTTCCTGCTCGCGCTGTCCGGGTCTGGCGTACATGGAGGGGAACATGCGCGGGCCTTCGAGCCAGGACTGCGAAAAATCCTATGCCCGCACCGGCGTGGTTACCGCCGGCATGAAGGCCCGCCAGGGTGCGAAATCTTCGGTGGGACTGGTGCAGATCCGGGGCAGCTCTTTCGTGGCGCAAGCGAATCTAGCGCAGTTGTAGATACTTCCTGCGTGGAGTCCACCACCAAAAAAGCGCCGAGCCAATGGCCCGGCGCTTTGATTTGTGGCGTGACTTTGCGGCGCTTCAGCGATGGTGGATGAAGCTGCCATCCTGCAACTCCGCCATGGCCTGGCGCAGTTGCTGCTGGGTATTCATGACGATGGGGCCGTACCAGGCGACCGGTTCCTCGATGGGCTTGCCCGAGACCAGCAGGAAGCGAATGCCTTCCGGGCCGGCCTGGACGGTGATCTCGTCGCCGCGGTCGAACAGCACCAGGGAGTGGTTGGCGGCGTCGTAGACGGGCGTGGCGTTGGGGTCGGCGCCGGATTCGGTGAGGACCGCCTGCGGGTTGGAGGCGTCGCGGAAGGTGCCCGAGCCGGCGAAGACGTAAGCGAAGGCGTTGCGCGTCGTCTCGACTTTGAGGCGCTTGCGCTTGCCGGGCGCGACGGAGATGTCGAGGTAGTTGGGGTCGGCGGCTACCCCTTCGACCGGGCCACGCTTGCCCCAGAATTCGCCGCAGATGACGCGCGCGTGGGTGCCGTCGTCGTCGGTGACCTCGGGGATCGCGCTGGACGGAATGTCCTGGTAGCGCGGGTCGGTCATCTTGAGCGCCGAGGGCAGATTGGCCCAGAGCTGGAAGCCGTGCATGCGGCCCTGGGGATCGCCCTTGGGCATCTCCTGATGGAGAATGCCGCTTCCGGCGGTCATCCACTGGACGTCGCCGGCGGTCATCTTGCCCTTGTTGCCCAGACTGTCGCCGTGCTCGACTGAGCCGGCGAGGACGTAGGTGATGGTCTCGATGCCGCGGTGCGGGTGCCAGGGAAAGCCCTTCAGATAATCGGCTGGGTTGTCGTTGCGGAAGTCGTCGAGCAACAGGAACGGGTCGAATTCCCTGGTTTTGCCGAAGCCAAAGGCGCGCTGGAGTTTGACGCCAGCGCCTTCGAGGGTCGGCGTGGTTTGAATGATTTCTTTTACGGGTCGGAGTGACATAGCACTCCTCCTCTCTGCCGTCTTAGAGATTTCTCAGCGGCGAATGGTTTTATGCCTTCACGAATTCGGCGTCCAGGGTGATGGTGACCTCGTCGCCTACGAGGAAGCCGCCGCCCTCCAGCGCCGCATTCCAGATTAGGCCGAAGTCCTTGCGACTGATGTTGGTGGTGGCGGAGACGGCTACGCGCAAATTGCCCCAGGGGTCTTTCGCCGGGAGGGTCGGACCTTCGACCTGGAAGGCCACCGTCTTGGTCACGTCCTTAATGGTCAGCTCTCCCTCGACGACTCCATCCTCGGGGACGAACTTGAACGACTTGAAGGTCATCGTAGGATACTTCTCCACATCGAAGAAGTCGGCGCTCTTGAGGTGTCCATCGCGCTGCGGGTCGCGGGTTTCGATGGAAGCAACGTCGATGGAGGCTTCGACAGACGATTTGGAAGGGTCGGATTCGTCGAGGGTCAGTACTCCCGTGACCTTGGGGAAGTGGCCTTTCACGTTGGAGATCATCATGTGCTTGACCTTGAACTCGGCGACGGTGTGGGCGGGGTCGATGTTCCAGGTTGAGACGGCGGTTTGGGGTGCGACGGCTGGGGTCATGGCAGGGTCCTTTTCGGTGTGGTTTTGATGCTGCACGTAGGTTTAGATGCGTGGCGACAATAATCGTTGCAACAAGTATTGTTGTCTAGAAATCAACAGGTTGCGACCGGGCAGCCTGGAGCAACTCGGTGAGGGCGCGAAGCCGTTCCCGGCCAAGATGGCCTAGCTGGCTGCGATGGGCGTCGCGCACGGGCTGGTCCATCCGGGCCAGCGACCTCAGGCCGTCGGGCGTAATGCGGGCAATTACGGTGCGGCGGTCTTTGGTCTGGCGGCAGCGCGCGATCAGGCCGCGCTTCTCCAGGCGGTCGAGCAGACGGGTGATGTCCGGGTCGCGGGTAATCATGCGGTTACCGATCTCGCCGCAGGGCAGGCCGTCGGGGGCGCCGCGCAGGATGCGCAGCACGTTGTACTGGTTGGAAGAGAGATCTTCGGTCTTGAGTACGGGCGACAAGCGGCGGGAGAGGAGGTCGGTGGTGCGGCACAGTTCCAGGAAAGTTGCTTCCTCGGGGCATTCGATGCGGCGGGGAGGAGTCTCGAGGTGCTTGGTGCGTTTCATAGGATCTATATTACTTGTTATAACGAATACTGTCTAGACGGATGGACTGCCGGCTACTTTAGAACCCTATCGCGGCGAGGTTTTGGGTCCAGTTGCCGCTTACCTGGTCAGAACGCCGCTATAATCTGGCACAGATGCTCAGCGAGGAGCGCTGGTTATGCGGCTGCGATTTGGCGCACTGGTCCTTCTGCTTCCGTCACTGCTTTCGACCGCGCAGACGAAGCGCGCGCTGCTGATCGGAATCGATACTTATCAGCCCGCCGGCACCAGTGCGCAGCATCCCGCGGGGTGCGCGTACGGCCGGTGCGAACTGGGCTCATTCCAGAACCTTGAGGGTTCCGTCAACGACGCCCAGTCGATGGCGGACCTGTTGACGAGCCCGAAGTTCGGCTTTACCGCGGCGCAGGTTGTCCTGCTTACCAATCCAGGCCCGCCGCAACCGCGGCCCGGCTTGGCGATTCTTCCGGCGGATCAGACCACGCGGGCAGGGATTCTCGCGGCCATGCAAAAGTACCTGGTGGATATGCCGCAGCGGGGCGATACGGTGGTTTTCTATGACGCCAGCCACGGCTCGCTGCGGATGAACAGCAAGGGCACCAAGATCACGGTGTTGATGGGCGGAAACCTGGTCCACGCGGACAGCACGCTGGTGCCCGCGGATGCGTACCAAGGCGGCTTCGACGTGAGCGATCGGGACATGACTGCCATCTTCCAGGCGGCGCTGGACAAGGGAGTCCACCTGACGGTGATCTTCGACAGTTGCCACAGTGGCGGAGCTACGCGCGGCCTGGAACGGAACTACCGCGCGCGCACGCTGGCCTACGATCCGCGCGACCTGGACAAGGCGCCCGATGTGAAGCCTTCGCCTACGGAGCGCGCAGACAATCCGGCGCTGGTGCTTTCGGCAGCCCAGCAGGACCAGGAGGCGGATGAGGCGGAGCCGACGCCGGCCCAGCCGGAGGCGCATGGAGCCTTCACCTCGGCGCTGATCGAGACGCTGCAGGCGCTGCCCGCGGATGCGCCGGCGTCGCTGGTGTATCAGCGGGTTAAGGCGGTACTGGAGGGCAATAGCTTCACCAACCAGGAGCCCGATCTGGATGCTGGGGCAGCGCGCCGGCGACAACCGCTGTTCGGCGGAAGCGCCGCAGCCGGCAGCAAAACGATGCGGACAGCGGCCTTGAAGATGGATGGAGACGGGAGCGTATGGCTCGACGTGGGCCAGGTCTCCGGTGTCGGGGTGGGCACGGAGTTTGTTTCCACGGTGAAGAGCGACAGCGGCGAGCCGACGAGGTTGCGGGTTGCGGCGTTGCAGGGAATTGCGCGCTCGACGGCCGCAGTGGTCAGCCCGGCGGGTGCAAAGGTCGCAGTGGGTGAGGTGTTCGAGCTTGCCAAGTGGGTTCCGGCCGAAGCGCCGCCGTTCTACTTCTGGACGTGGCCGGCGAATCTCTCCGCAGCGGAGATTATGGATGCGGCTGCTGAGGTGCGGCTTGCGGGCGTCGCTTCCGTTGCCGATCCGGCTGAGGAGCCGTGGACCGAAATGCTCTCGTGGGACGGGACGAACTGGATGCTGCAACGTGCCAACACGGCTGCGCCAAATCGGCCGGGGGCTGGGAGTGCAGGCACAGTTGTGCTCGACAAGGCGCCACCCGCACCAGTCAGCCTGGGCAGCAAGCTAACGGCCGGCGCGTTGAAACAACACCTTCCCGCAGGGGCGAAGCTGTGGGTGAACCTGCCACCGCCTGAGGAACTGGCGGCCAAGCTGATGCTGCATGAGAACGGCAGCGCAGTGCAGACCGCGCCCGACGTGGCGAATGCCAACTACCTTCTGACGGGGACGCTTACCAGCGACGGGCCTGCATACGCATGGTTCGACAAGCCGGAGTTCGACGCAGGGCCTCGCGCGAGGACCGCAGCGGACCACAGCCCCGGGTGTTCCGCGACGTCGCAGTATCCGGTACGGAGCGACTGGGTGCCCTTCCGCCAAACGGGCGCGAACGGGCGCGGCGCAGCAGAGCTGAACCGTTACGCCTCGCTATTGGCGAAGGTGCATGGGTGGATTCAATTGGCGGACAGTCCCACGGGTGCGTCCGCCGCACACTACTACAGCCTGACGATGGTCCACGCGACGGACCAGACGGTATTACCGGCCAACGAGCCGGCGGCGCAGGATGAGGAACTGCTGATGGCGCTGAAGACCACTACGCCAGTCACGGAGCGGCGTTGGGTGTATGTGCTGGACATCGACTGCCATGGCAAGGGGTCGCTGCTGTATCCGCGCGATCTGGCGGAGAACCAGTTTCCGTCGGACGCGGACCGGGGACTTGAATTTGCCCTGCCGGGCGCGCCAGTGTTGCGCATCGGGCCGCCCTATGGCGTGGATACGCTGGTGATGCTGAGCACGGCGCAGCCGCTTCCCGATCCGTACGCGCTGGAGTTCGAGGGGGTGGCGACGCGGGGAGACTCAAGCGGCGGATCGCCGCTGGCCAAGTTGCTTGGCGACACCAGCCGGGGCACGCGGGGTGCGCCGGGCGCGGTCCCGACCGACTGGGGGATCGAGTTGACGACGCTGCACAGCGTTCCAAAAGGCGCCGCGAAGTAGTATCGCCCATGGGTTGAGATGGGTGGCGTCCAGCGGACGATTTGAACCGTCTAACGTATGATTTGGGGCGTCACGGATCGGCGGGGGTGAATGGTCGACCTTTCTCACAGGGTTCGAGCGCGGCTAATCACAAGCTTGCTGTTGGCGGCAGGCTGCGTCGTGGGCGGCCCGTATGCGTGGACGCAGGCCCCGGCGCCGGCAGGGCAGATTGCGGTGATCCCGGCGCAGATCGCCCAGCACGAGCAAAAGCTGGCTGCGGCGCGTGGGGCAAAAGACACAAAAGCTGAGGCGGCGGAACTGAACACCCTTGCCGGCTTGTACCGGCAGACGGGCGAGCGGCAGAAGGGCGTCGATTATTGCGAGCAGGCGTTGCTGATCGAGCGGAGTGACGGAGATCGTCTGGGCGAGGCGACGACCTTGAATTTGATGGGCCGAATCGTTACCGATCTGGGGCAGGAGCAGAAGGCGCTCGACCTGTTCAACCAGGTACTGCCGATGTGGCGCGAGCTGGGCAATCAGCCGGGCGAGGGGCTGACCCTGAGCAATATGGGGCGCGTCTACAACAATCTCGGGCAAAGGGAAGACGCGCTGAAGGTGCTGAACCAGGCGCTGCCTATCTTGCGCGAGGCGAAGAACCGGAGCGGCGAGGCAAGCACGCTGGACAGTATGGGCACGGCCTACTCGTATATGGGGAGGGGGCCGGAGGCGCTGGAGTATTACAACCAGGCGCTGCCGATCTGGCGTGACATAGGGGAACGCGGCGGCGAGGCGCTGACCCTGGGGAATATCGCGATTGTCTATGCGAATCTCGGTGAAAAGCAGAAGTCGCTGGAGTACTACAATGAGGCGCTGGTCGCCTGGCGCGAGGTGGGCAACCGTCCGGGCGAAGCCAGGGCGCTGAACTATGAAGGCCGCGTTTATAGCGACCTGGGGCAAAAGGATAAGGCGCTGGAACTCTACAACCAGGCTCTGCCAATATGGCGTGCGGTGGCCAACCCCAACGGCGAGGCGCTGGCACTGAACGACATTGGGAGAGTCTATGCCGATCTCGGTGAGGACCAGAAATCGCTGGATTACTTCGACCAGGCGCTGCCGCTGTGGCGCCAGGCAGGGAACCGCCGCGGCGAAGCGGTGACCCTGACCAATATCGGGAGGGCCTGGTCCGGCCTGGGGCAACAGGATAAGGCGCTGGAGATTGAGTTCCAGTCGCTGACGGCGTGGCGCGAGGTGGAGGACAGCCGCGGGCAGGCGTTTGCGTTGTCCAGCATTGGAAGGGCCTACTCCAGCCTGCATCAGCAGCAGACGGCGCTGCCGATCAAGCTGGCTGCTTTGTCGCTGGCCAAGACGGCGGGGGATCCCGACCTCCAGGGCGGCATCGACACTTCGCTGATGATCGACTTCCGCAATCAGAACCGCTTGGAAGAGGCGATCTACTTTGGCACGGAGGCGGTGAACGCTTTCCAGCAGGTGCGGCGGAATATCACCGGGCTGGACCAGGAGTTGCAGGCTGGGTTTGCGCAGTCGAAGTCGGAGACCTATCGCGAGCTGGCAGAGCTGCTGGTGCAGACGGACCGGCTGGCCGAGGCGGAGCACGTTCTCGATCTGCTGAAGGAGCAGGAGCTGAAGGAGGTGGTGCGGGGTGCGGCAGACGATCCGGCTGCCAAGGCCGAACCGCTGGCGCTGACGGCAGCGCAGCAGAAGGCAGAGGGGCAACTGGCGACTCCGGAACAGGCGGCCATGGCATTGACGGACGTGAGCCTGGAGTACGCCACGCTGCTGGCCAAGACCCAGCGCAGCAGCGAGGAAGAGGCGCGGCTGAAGGCGCTGGACGCGCGCATCGAGGCGGGCAACGGCGAGGTGTCCGCCTTCTTCAAGAACACGCTCTATCCGGAGCTGGCGCAAAAGGCGGGCACGACCGACGCCAACGCTCTGCTGAGCAGGGAGAAGTCCGACGTGAGCCAGTTGCAGAACACGCTGGCCGAGCTGGGGCCGCGGGTGCTGGGCATCCGGCTGCTGCTGGGCGAGGACCACGCGTATGCGATCGTGATTACCGCGCATACACGCGCGAAGGTCGAGCTGAAGGCGACGCCCGCGGAGCTGCGCAGCAAGGTGCTGGAGGTGCGCGACGACCTGCGCTCACCCAAGTCGGACCCGAAGCCGCATCTGGCTGAGTTGTATACCATGGTGGTCGGCCCGTTCGAGCCCGAGTTGAAGGCGCTGGCAGCGCAGCCGGCACAGCCAGGGCAGAGTCCCGTACCGACAGTGTTGTGGTCGCTGGACGGCGTGCTGCGCTATGTGCCCATGGCGGCGCTGTACGATGGCACGCGCTACATGGCTGAGCGCTTCAACAATGTGCTGTTTACGCCGGAGAGCTACGGCCACATGACCATGCCAGCCGACGCGAAGACAGCGAGCCTGCGGGTGCTGGCGATGGGGTTGTCGAAGAGCTATGGCGGGCTGCCCGCGCTGCCCGGCGTGATGCCGGAGCTTGAGGCGGTGGTGCACGACCCCGCGGTGCCCCAGTCGCATGGACCGATGGATGGCCTGCTGCTGCCCAATGATCAGTTCACGCTGGCTGCGCTGAAGACCGAGCTAGGTGCCGGGCAGAGCTTTCCCGTGGTGCATATCGCCAGCCACTTTGTGGTGGAGGCAGGCGGTGGCGAAGAGCCCTATCTGATGCTGGGCGGCGACAGCGCGGGCGACGCCCAGGGCTACGCGCTGACGCTGTCGCGGATTGAGGATTCCACCATCAGCTTCCACGGCACGCACCTGCTGACGCTGTCGGCGTGCAGCACGGCGAAGGGCGATGCCGCGAAAGATGGCCTGGAGATGGATAGCCTGGGCATGATCGCACAGCAGAAGGACGCGGAGGCAGTGCTGGCCACACTGTGGGACGTGAACGACGCCAGCACCAGCCGGCTGATGAGCGATTTCTACTCGCGCTGGGTGAAGGCGCCCGCGGAGGGCAAAGCGGAGGCGCTGCGCGAGGCCCAGCTTGCGCTGCTGCACAGCACATCTACGGCGGAGGGCACGGACGAGCGCGGCCTGGTGGCGACGGAGAAGCCCGGCACAACGCCGTCTAAAGCGGCCCAGACGCAGCTCGCGGGCTACTCGCACCCCTTCTACTGGGCGCCTTTTGTGCTGATTGGGAACTTCCAGTAAGCTGCCGGGCGGGATATTCAGCTTAACTATGTTAAGGTAGCTTTACGGCGCCAGCTCCCACGAGGCACAGGAAACTTTCAGGGTTTGCTGCGTTCGGACGAGAACAAGCCAAGGCTTCGCGCGCCCAGCCGTATGGGGGGATCAGCATACAGGTAGCTCTCAATCACCGGACCGAGTACCGATACGACAAGGCGGTCTCGCTCGGCCCACAGGTGATTCAGTTGCGCCCTGCTCCGCATTGCAGAACGCCAATCCTCGGCTACTCGCTGCACGTGACTCCGGCGGACCATGTGCTGAAGTGGCAACTGGATATCCACCACAATCATCTGGCGCGGATTCTGTTTCCGGGCAAGACGACTGAGTTTGTGGTCGAGGTGGAGCTGGTCGCGGAGCTGACGCCGGTGAATCCGTTCGATTTTCTGCTGGAGCCGGGCGTCGAAGAGTTTCCATTCGAGTATGCGCCGGAGTTGGCAAAGGACCTGGAGCCGTATCGTTCGGCCGACCCGGCTGGCCCCCGGCTGCGGGCATTTCTCACGAGCGTTTCGGCCGAGAGGCGCGGGACGATTGGTTTTCTGATCGACTTGAACCGAAGGGTACGTGACGAGGTTGGCTATACGACGCGGCTGGAGCACGGAATTCAAACCTGCGAACAGACGCTGGAGACGCGCATGGGGTCTTGCCGCGACACGGCCTGGCTGCTGGTGCAGATTCTGCGGCAGCTCGGGCTGGCAGCGCGCTTTGTTTCGGGCTATCTGATTCAGTTGGCGCCGGACGAGAGCGCATTGGAGGGTCTACAGAACGACTCCGCGGACCTGCACGCGTGGACGGAGGTGTATCTGCCGGGCGCCGGTTGGATTGGGATGGATTCGACCTCGGGGCTGTTTGCGGGCGAAGGCCACATTCCGCTGGTCTGCACGCCGAATGCATCGAACGCCGCTCCGATCGGGGGCACGGTGGAACCGGCGAACGTGGAGTTCAGCTACTCCATGTCAGTTCGCCGCGTGAATGAAACAGCGAGGTTGTCGAGACCTTTCTCGGATGCGGACTGGACGCAGGTGGAAGAGGTTGCGCGCCGCGTGGACGCGGACCTGGCGGCGCAGGATGTTCGGCTGACCATGGGCGGGGAGCCTACATTTGTCGGCATCGACGAGCCGGAAAGTGCGCAATGGAACATTGATGCTCTCGGAGGGATTAAGCGAAGCCGCGGGTTGGCGCTGATTGGTTGTCTGCGCGAGAAGATGGCGCCGGGCGCGCTGCTGCACTACGGGCAAGGGAAGTGGTATCCCGGCGAACCGTTGCCGCGCTGGGCGCTGAGTTGCTATTGGCGCGCGGATGGGGTTCCGGTGTGGGAGAACGTCGATCTGATCGCGCGCGAGGATCGCGAGTACGGATTTACAACGGCGGATGCGCTCGCATTCATGGAAGCGCTGACGCGGCGTCTCCAGGTGAGCTCGGGAAACATTCTGGCTGCGCACAACTTCGATGCGAACTCGATGGAACCGGCCGGGTATATTTTGCCCATTCGCCGCAGGCAACCGGAGGGGCGGCTTAGCTGGTCGAGCCAACTGTGGTTTCCGCGTTCGGAACGGCTGGTGCTGACGGCAGGGGATTCGCCGATCGGCTTTCGCATACCCGTGGATGCGATACCGTGGGTCGCGCCGGATGAACTTGTCTACGAATATGAGTCTGCGCCCTTCGCGGACCGGGTGAAGCTGCCGTCGCACCCGGCGCGCCGCATAGGCCTCTTCCAGATGGAGCCGGCGGCCGATTTGCTGCCCGCACTTTCCAGCACTGCCGAGACCGCGACGGAGCTGATTCGGCCGGCACTCTGCGTGCAGGCGAGGGAGGGGCGCCTGCGAGTGTTTCTGCCGTATGCGTCGAAGCTGGCGGACTATCTTGACCTGGTCGCCGCGGTCGAGGACACGTGCCAGCACCTGGGCCGGCCGGTGTGGGTTGAGGGTTACACGCCGCCATCCGATCCGCGCTTGCTATCGTTCAGCGTTACCCCGGACCCTGGTGTGCTGGAGGTGAATCTGCCACCTGCGAGCAATTGGAACGAGCTGGAACAGATCAACACCTTGCTGTTCGAGGAGGCGCGCAAGAACCGGCTGACCGCGGAGAAGTTCAGCTACGATGGCGGCCACGCCGCAACCGGCGGCGGCAGCCATATCGTGATCGGAGGGGCGACTGTGCTGGAGAGCCCATTGCTGCGCCGCCCGGACCTGCTGCGCAGCATGGTAGCGTTCTGGCAGAACCATCCATCACTGTCGTATCTGTTCTCCGGTATGTATGTGGGCCCTACGAGCCAGTATCCGCGCGTCGACGAGGCGCGCACGGACGCGCTGTATGAACTGGAAGTGGCCTTTCGCAATCTGCCGACCGGCGACTGCGCACCGTGGGTTGTGGATGGGCTGTTTCGCAATCTGCTGGTGGACGTCACCGGCAATTCGCATCGGGCCGAATTCTGCGTCGACAAGCTGTATCCGCCGGAGGGCCAGGGACTGCGGCTGGGGTTGCTGGAGCTGCGGGCGTTCGAAATGACGCCGCACGTGCGCATGGGCCTGGTGACGGCGCTGCTGGTCCGCGCGCTGGTCTCCACGTTCTGGAGACGTCCGTATGCAGGCGCACTGATCCGTTGGGGAACGGAGCTCCACGACCGCTATATGCTGCCGCATTTTGTCCAGCGCGATTTCTCCGAGGTGCTGGCCCACCTACGCGCGGCCGGCTACGAGTTTGAGGAGAGGTGGTTTGCCGCGCAGATGGAATTTCGTTTTCCGAGGATAGGATCGATCGCAGCCGACGGAGTTGGACTTGAGTTACGGCAGGCGCTGGAGCCGTGGAACGTGCTGGCGGAAGAGACGACCTCGGGCGGAACGGTGCGCACGGTGGACTCGTCGCTGGAGCGCATCCAGGTGAAGGTGACCGGATTCACAACGGAATCGCGCTATGTGGTGGCGTGCAACGGGCGCAGGGTGCCGCTGGAACCCACGGGTGTGTCCGGAGAGTTGGTGGCGGCGGTCCGCTATCGTGCGCGGCAGTTGTCCGCGACGTTGCATCCGACCATTCCGGTGCATGCGCCGCTGGTCTTCGCTATCATCGACCGCTGGAAGGAGCGCTCGATTGGCGGTTGCACTTATCACGCAGCACCGCCCGACGGGCGCGTCTACTCGGTGCGACCGGCCAACGCTGCCGAGGCGAAAGAGCGGCGGGAGGCGCGCTTTGAAGTGGCGGGTGCGGCCCCGGGTGCAATGGCGGTCCCGGTGGAAGAGAGCAATCCGATCTTCCCCATGACTCTCGACCTGCGGCTTCCGGCGCCGGGACTTGCGACCCACTCGGAAAGGCCCGGACCTACTCCATGACTGTCGATCTGCACCAGACCCCAATCCGCTATGGATCCGCCTACGACGAGCTATCGGCCGACGGCGTGACTCCGCGCGCGCACTGGGCGCACCTGATGGAGTCGCTGGAGGAGATCGGGCCGGAGGAGTTGGGGCGACGCTGGGGCCGCGCGGAACGCCGGATTCGCGAGAACGGAATCACGTACAACATCTACAGTGATCCGCTGGGGGCAAACCGGCCGTGGAAGATCGACATCATTCCTTTTCTGATTGCGGCCGACGAATGGCGGTTTATTGAAGAGGGAATCATTCAGCGGGCGCAGTTGCTGAACCTGATACTTGAGGACCTGTACGGCGCGCAGGAACTGGTCGCGAGCGGGCGCTTTCCGGCGGCGCTGCTCTACGCCAATCCTGCCTTTCTGCGTCCGCTGGTGGGCGTGCGCGTTCCGGCGCACAGCTATCTGCACATGCTGGCGGTGGATCTTGCGCGCTCTCCCGACGGCCAGTGGTGGGTACTGGCAGACCGCACGCAGGCTCCTGCAGGCAGCGGCTATGCGCTGGAGAACCGCACGATTGTTTCCGATGTGCTGCCGAGTCTGTTTCGCGCAGCGGATGTGCTGCGGCTTGCGCCATTCTTTCGCGCACAGCGCGAGGCGCTGATCAGCCTGTCCGAGTCCGGCAATCCGCGCATCGTTCTGTTGACTCCGGGACCGCATAACGAGACCTACTTCGAACACTCCTACATCGCACGCTACCTTGGCTTCACATTGGCCGAGGGAGCGGACCTGACCGTGCGCGACCGCCGCGTCTTCCTGAAGACCGTCGATGGACTGGAGCAGGTCGACGTGATCCTGCGCCGGGTGGACGATAGCTTCTGCGATCCTCTTGAATTGCGCGGCGAGTCGCTGCTGGGTGTGCCGGGGCTGGTGGATGCCATCGTCGCCGGCAACGTGAAGGTCGCAAATGCATTGGGCAGCGGCCTGATCGAGACGGCCGCGGTGATGCCTTTTCTTCCCGGCCTATCCAGACATTTGCTGGGGCAGAGTCTGAAGCTTCCATCCGTCGCCACATGGTGGTGCGGTCAGGAGTATGCGCTGGATTGGGTGCTGAACCATCTGGATTCGGTGGTGGTGAAGCCGGCGTTTCCCTCGCGTGGGATGGAACCGGTGTTCGGAGCGGAGATTCCGCAGTCCGAGAAGAGCAAGTTTGCGGACCAGTTGCGGACGCGACCGCATGACTATGTGGCGCAAGAGCAGCTCGCCCTATCCACCGCGCCGGTGTGGGAGAACGGACGCATGGTTTCGCGCGGGCTGGTGTTGCGCACCTATGTGTTGAATACGGGCAGCGGGTGGATTGCGCTTCCCGGCGGATTGACCCGGGTCGCAGAGGCGGAAGGGTCGGTCGTCTCCATGCAGCGCGGCGGCCACAGCAAGGACGCCTGGGTGCTGTGGGATAGCCCGGTGGACACATTCAGCATGCTGCGCCCGCGCGACGAGCCGCTGGAGTTGCACCGGGCCGCCATGCCCGTCCCCAGCAGCGTGGCTGACAATGTTTTCTGGCTGGGCCGCTATGTGGAACGCGCGGAAAACATTGCCCGGATCGTGCGCACCATCCTCTCGCGGGTGCGGCGTGCCGATGAGGCGGAGTTGGGGTGCCTGCTGCGGCTGCACGGCTGCCTGGAGTCGCGGCACAGCAGGTTGCCCAAGGCGAAGAACAAGCGGCCGACGGCGGTTGAACTGGAGCGGGAACTCATCTCTGCGTTGACCAACGTCAAGCGACCGGACAGCCTTGCGTCCACTTTGGCGGAGGTGGCGCGGATTGGCGGCAATGTTCGCGAGCGGCTGTCGGCAGATATGAATTCGCTGATCGGCCAGCTTCGGGACTCGGTCCAGATCGATAAAGACACGCAGTTCCTCGAGTATCCGGCGATGCTGACGGCCTGCCTGGAGCTGCTCTCCGCCTTCTCCGGGATGGAGCGCGAGAACACGACGCGCGGATCGGGCTGGTTGTTCATGAGCATTGGCCGGCGCCTGGAGCGCGCGATTTACCTGACCCGGCAACTGCGCGAGGTCACCACGCCGCTGGTCGAGCAGGACTGGCTGTTGCTGGAATGCCTGCTGGAGGTTGCGGACAGCTCCATGACCTACCGCACGCGGTACTACACTACGCTGCAGCCGCTGGCAGTGCTGGATGTGCTGATGGCGGATGAGACGAACCCCCGGGCCCTGGACTTTCAAATCAGCCACCTGGGCGACCTCTATCAGAGGCTTCCGCGGCACCTTGCCGACGACTTGCAGGCCATACGAGATGCGTTGACGCGATTGCGCGGCTTCGATTTGCGGGAGTTGAAGTACCCGCTGCCCGGCGCGGCGGCGACGGCAAACGGCTCCGACGGCCTGTCCGAACTCGAGCGATACCTGAAAGAGATGGGACAACTGCTGCCTTCGTGGTCGAATAACCTATCGGGAAGATACTTCAGCCACGCGCGCACACTGCCGATTACCGTAGGCCAATGATTTATAAAGATGATCTATAAAATCGTTCATCGATCGACGTACAAGTACAAGTCTCCGGTTTCGGTGGGGAACCATGTTGCCTGCCTGAAGCCGCGGGCTTTGCCGCCGCACCAGTTGTTGCGGAACGAACTGCATATCCATCCGGCGCCGGCGACATGCACGGAGCGGGTTGACTACTTTGGGAACTGTCTGTGCTTCTTCACCATTCAGGAGCCGCACAAGGAACTGGTGGTGGAGGCGCGGAGCGAAGTGGTTATCGCCGAAGATACCAAGCCATGGCCGCAGGATTCGGCGGCCTGGGAGGAGATGGCACGGTCGCTTGCAGAGGATCGCAGCCCGGAGGGGCTGGACGCTTACCAATTTGCGTTTGAGTCGCCGCGCATTCGGATTCGCCGGGATTTTGCCGCTTACGCGCTGCAGTCGTTTACACCGGGGCGGCCGATGCTGGAGGCGCTGCTGGACCTGACCGCGCGCATTCACAGCGATTTCCGTTTCAACTCCAAGGCGACCAACGTACGGACTCCACCCGAAGAGGTGTTCCGCAAGCGGCATGGCGTGTGCCAGGACTTTGCGCACGTCCAGATCGCCTGCCTACGCTCGCTGAATCTTGCGGCACGATACGTCAGCGGATATCTTCGCACCTATCAGGCCGCCGGAAAACCGAGGCTGGTCGGCGCCGACGCATCGCACGCGTGGGTCTCTGCATATTGTCCGGGCAGCGGGTGGTTCGACGTGGATCCCACGAACAATGTTGTGCCGTCGGACGGCCATGTGACGCTGGCGTGGGGACGGGACTACGGCGATGTAAGCCCTTTGCACGGCCTGGTTCTCGGCGGCGAGGCGCACACGCTGCAAGTTGCCGTGGACATGGAGCCGATCGAATCGTAGAAGGGTGTTGAGAAAGCGGCTCGCAGCGCCAAACAGTGACCTCAGCGGCTAAAGCCGCGCTGTAGATGGCGAGTTTACGGCACGGATAAATCCGTGCCCTTAACGAAACAGACTTTTTCAACATCCTCCTAGAGCGACTGTTTACGCTGGGACCGTGGCTGCCTGCATGTTTCTGCGCACCTGGACCACCAGAATGTCGTCCTCCTGGCCAAAGGCCTGGGCTGCTTTGGCAATGTCTTCGGAACTGGCTTTTTGCTGCAACATCGCGCTGATCCGCTCAAATCCGAAGAGCGTCCCTTGGGGATCCGTAGCTTCGACGACGCCGTCGGACATGAGGAAGAGCGAATCGCCTTGCTGAAGATCGAATGATGCGATGGAAAAATCGCCATCAGGGACGATGCCGATGGGGAAAGCACCCTCCATCTCGATCTCGGCGCCGTTGAGATAGGGGGCGAGCTGGCCGGCGTTGGCGATGATTCCGGTTCCATCGGGGTCGATGCGCAGGATCAGGCAGGTCGCAATCGCATGCTGGCGCTCGCACAGTTGTTCGTTCACCTCGCGCAGGATCTGCGCCGGGTCGGTGCTGTGCTGTACCGCTCCGCGAATAGCGCCGACGATAAGGGCCACCAGCATTCCCGCCTGCATGCCTTTGCCGGTGACGTCGCCAACTACGATCAAGACCGTGCCCGGCGTCTCCAGGGGGAGGATCTGGAAGAAATCCCCGCCTACCTCGCGCGCGGGACGGTATTCGCTGTCGATGGTAATTCCCGTTACCTGGGGCAGTTCGTGCGGGATCAGCAGTTGCTGGACCTCCTGGGCCTGCTGAATCTCCATCTTCCACTGCTCTTTCAAGACCTGCGACTGGAGGAACCTGCGTTGTTGCATGACGGTGATAATGAGCAGCGAAACCACGGTCGCGACGGTGCCCAGTTGGATGACGAACCCGTAGACCACGAACATGGTGGGCACGTGGATGAGGCGCAGTTCGCTGGTGAAGTTCGAAACCATGACCAACACGACGGCGGTGGCGGCCATCCACCCTTCGGTCTTCTGGGTAGCGAATCCGCGATACGCAACCAGGAACATCAGCACGCCGAGGCCAAGCTTGACCACCAGCAGCACAGGCGAGAGGAAGGCGGCGTAATGCATGGGAACGACCAACCCATACAGCGGCGGCCGCAGCATGGCGGTTCCCACCATGAGCACCGCGACCAGCGGCCAGACCACCTGATGCAGCCTGCGGATCTTTGCCATGCGGAACCAGTAGCCCCAGAAGAGCACCCAGAGCCCGATGCGCGCCGGGTGCAGAACCACATCCCTGAGAACCACCCCCGGCGTCTGTCCGATCCACGCGACCACATTCACGGAAAGGATGATCGCGTTGAAGAGCAGCGTGACCGTGCAAACTAAGGTCAGCCACAGATAAGCCTGTTCCTGCCGGTCCAGCCAGAACAGCGCGGCCGACATCAGCAGGGCCATAAACAGGATCAGGACTTCCAGATAGACGCTGCCGAAGAAGTGGGCCATGTCGTCGTAGTCGAGCCGCACCAGGTCGTTGACGTGGGTGGCATAGCCCAGCATGGGTGGGCCGTGCAGGCCTCCGGCATCGGGGCTGTTGAAACGGGTGGCGCTGTCCATCCACATGCGAATGGCGATGGTGATGGTCCCGTTGGCAACCCCTTTGGGGAAGGGAAACCCTTCGGGCAGCGAGTTGTACGCGGTGACGTGGGGTCCGTTGAACTTGCCTAACTCGCCGACGAGCTGGCCGTTGACGTAGACCTGGTAGGCATCGTCCGCCTGGTCGGGCATCTTCAGCGCAAGGCGGTGGCTCGCGCCCTGCACATCGACCCGAAGCCGGTACCAGGCGTAGCCGGAGTAGCCGGGATAACCGCGCTTGGCCCAGCCTGCGCCCTCAGTTCCCGGGGGCACGGTCAGGTCCATGGTGCTCCAGCTCGAATCGTCAAAATCAGACTGCGCCCAGGCCAAGTCGTCGCCGGTGTGGAACCTCCACGGGCCATTCAGCTTTGCCGAGGACTCGCCGAGCTTAACCGGGACTGATGCGGCGGGCGCAGGCTGGCTGGCGGGCGGCTGGGCCTGCGCATGGCTGGGCACAGCGCACAGCAACAGCACGAACATCAGTGCGGCACGACGCATAAGCACGCTTTCTGCGACAGATTTCACGGATGACCAACAGTGTACGACAACCCGTGGGGGGCTCATTCATCGCCGGGTAGTGGTGCTCAGGTGAGCAAAGTGCGGGGTGCGGCCAAAAGACTGCGGCCAAAGCAAAAGGAGAGAGCATTTGGGGCTCTCTCCTTGCGCACAATGGATTGCGGGAATCGCTAACGGAGCCTTGCTGGAGGTACTGCGACAAGGTTCTGGCGACGCCGGTAGGCAGCGAACAACCCCAACGAGAGGACGCCGGTGGACATGAGCAAGATCGAACTCGGTTCCGGAGTCACAGTGACGTTCGCGACGGCGGCAATGCCGTTGGTATCGATATCCTGAATCACGTCCTCGGTAATAATTGGGGCAGATCCAGGTTCATTTCCGATCGCAATGGTGAAGATGGCGGGCGAGTAGCAGGCGACGTCGCCACTCCAGAAGGGATCGAAATAGCAGAAGCTGTTGAAGGGTGTTGCTGTCGGAATGTCCCCGCCGCTGAAATCGAATAGATAGTCGCCTCCGACGATGCTGCATGATACGTCGATGAAGTCGCCGCCTTCGCCTTGCAGCGAGGGGCAATTCGGGGTGGCGCCACCAAGGGAAGCGGTAGGAAGCTCAATCTCCAAGCTGGTAAGGGCGGCGCCAGTGAGGTTGATCCCGGTGAAGCAGTCAACAAACTCTCCGGGGTCGGGAACGCCACTCGGGAGTTGACCGGGCGCGCCGCAGCCAGCCGCGGGGGGGGCGGTCGGGAAAGTGAACGCGAAATCATCGGTATAGACCGGCTGGATTACATCGAGAGGCACAGTCGGATCGACCACAACCACCTGGAAGCCGGGCGGGGGCGGCGGCGGCGCGGCTTTGGCCATGCTGGTCAAACCGAGAACCAAGGCAGTCGCGAACAGATAGCGCAGCTTTCTCATGGGTGAGATCCTCCTCGATGCTTGGTCAATCCGTGGATCATCGGCGCGTTGTCGCCGGCTAGTCCATAAAATTGTGAAAGGGGCCCTGAGATGTGGAACTTGTATTCTAGCAACAGAGAGCACGTTGAATACCGAACAAAAATCGACAAATTTCAGCGGTTCGCGTGGGTGGCTCCGGGAGGCATGCAAGAGTTTGCGCAAAGGTGGGAATTATTAATCACAGCGCAGAACATTCTGCGCCGCTTTACGCCAGTGCCTGAGCGGCGTCAATGGAGTCGCACATGCGCAGGACCGAGTCGACTTTGGTCATCTCCAGGAGCGCCTTGACGCGGTCGTTGACCCCGACGAGAAGGAGTTTGCGGCCGTTGTCCTGGGCGGAAACGAAGCAGTTCATGACCACGCCCAATCCCGCCGAGTCCATGTAGGGAACCGACGTCAGGTCCATGATGAGGCACGCGGGCTTTAGTGTGCGCAGCTCACTCTGAAGCTGGAATATGTTGGCAAGGGTGAATGGGCCGTCGAGCGTCAGGATGAGCGTGCCTTCCTTGGCACCGGCCGAGGCGGTATAGGACAGTCCTTTTTCAAGCATATCGGGGAGTATATAAGCCGCCGAACCCTCCACTTATTACAGGGAGGTGAATTGTCGCCCGGCGGGAGTTGGCTGGAAGCCGTACACCCCGGTACAAACTGCCCGCGCCCGCCGGGACCGGCTCCGGCGGTAAGTGCTGTGCCCCGTAGCATATACTCGTCGACACAAGGTGATATTTGCTTGAGGGGAAGCACGCTATGGAACTCAGCGAAGAAGCGCTTCTGGCCCAACAACAGGTGGTACGCCTGCAAGCCCTGCTGGAAGCCAGCCGCCAATTGCATTCCACGATCGAGATCGACGAGGTGGTGCGGATCGCACTGGAGATCGTGGTTCGCGAGCTTGAACTCGAGGGCGCGTTTTTCACTACCTTTCCCCAGAGCTATGGCGAAGTCCCCCATGCGCTTCAAGCCTCGCTGAGCGGCCAGGCGGGCCAATCCACCGGCGATCCCCCGGCCCCATCTCTGCTACGTTTCTCGCTCTGCGACAAGGCGGGAGCCCAGTTCACGGAATTGATCGTCATTCTTCCTCCCGACCGCGTTCTCGACCTTGACGAGACGGACTTCCTGGAGTCGCTGGCGGTGCAGGCGTCGGTGGCAATTGAGAACGCGCGTTTCCACGCACGCGCGCTGCAGTGGCAGCGCGTTGAAAGCGATCTGGCCGCCGCCCGCCAGGTGCAGCAGAGCCTGGTGCCGCAGGAGATGCCGGAGATTCCGAACTACGGTCTGGCGGCCCGCTCGGTGACCTGCTACGAGGTTGGCGGGGACTATCTCGACATTGTCACGCTGGCTACGGGCGAGACGGTAATTGTTGTGGGTGATGTGGCCGGCAAAGGGCTGGCCTCGGCGCTGGTGGGCGCCTCCTTCCGTTCCGCGTTTCGCGCGATGGTCCACGCCGACCTGAGCCTGCTGGAGATCGCCACCAAGATGAATCTGCTTCACTATGGCGAGGGCGACGAGGCGCGGCGCCGGTACGTGACCGCCATGCTGCTTCGTCTTGACCCTGCCGCCCATACTCTGGAAGTCGTCAACGCCGGGCATAACCCGGCATTTCTGACCAGTGAAGGAACCGTGAACAAGATCGCAGCTTCGGGCACACCGATTGGCCTACTGCCGTTTTCCAACTATGTGACCCGGAAGTTCGACTTTGGCCCGGGAGCTCGGCTGCTGGTCTACACTGACGGCATGACGGAAGTCTTCCACGGCGAAGACGAGTTCGGCGAAGCACGTCTTCTGGAAACATTCGTTGCCTGCAACGAGACAACGCCGGAGGGGATGCTGGGCTCCATCTGGAGCACGCTGGAGGCATTCTCGGACGGGCAGGACCAGACGGATGACATGACTGCGCTAGTGCTGCGCAGGAGTTCCTAGCGGAGACCGCAACCGATGGATGACGAGACCAAGAAGAAGATTGAGCTGCAGCTTCCGTCCCGCCTGGGCTTTGAAAAGGTGGCGATGAACACCGCGGCCAGCGTGGCCCGCATGATGGGGTTCGGGGAGGAGCGCATCGAGGACCTGAAGACCGCGATCGCGGAGGCCTGCATCAACGCCATGGAGCACGGCAACAAGCTGGACGAGACGCTGGCGGTGGGTGTAGTTCTCTCGATGGACGCGGATTCGCTGGAGGTGAAGGTGCACGATACCGGCAGCGGGCCGGAGGGTCACGCCGCTGCCCCGGACATCGACAGGAAGATGCACGAGGAGGAGGGAGCGCGCGGCATGGGTATGTTTCTGATCGAGTCGCTGGTGGATGAGGTGGAATGGGTAAGCTCGCCGTGCACCGGGAGCTACGCCCGCATGGTGATCCGGCTTCATCCGAACGAAGAGGCGGAAGCGATTGTGATTAAGCGGAGCGATGGCGGGAAAAGGGGATAAGGGATGGCGGAGAAAGTGACGCAAGTAAGAGTGGAAGAGGTCGAAAGCTCTACCGGTGTTCCGATCACGGTGCTGCGCTATACGGGCGACATTACCAGCGCCTCGAAGGCTGCAGTGCTGGGCACGTATCAGGGACTCGCGCTGGGCACCAAGCGCATTCTTCTCGACTTTTCCGGAGTGGATTATCTGAACTCGAGCGGGATTGCGCTGGTCATTCAACTGATGATCGCGGCCAGCAAGAGCGGCCAGTTGGTGCAGACGTTTGGCCTGAAACCGCATTTCATCAAGGTGTTTACGATGGTCGGAATCACCAAATACACAACGCTGCATCCCGATGAGCCAACCGCGCGTGCCGCATTTCCGGCATAAACGGGGCTAACAGCGAGCAGAAAATCAGAACGAGCAGGCCGGCATTTCGCGGGTTGCCCTCAGGATTGGGGCTGCTCGGGGTCATCTTCGGCCGCGACCGCAATCCGCTTCGATTTTCGATAGACGCTGGCAACGGACAGCGTCCAGAACGGGACGAGATCGACTCCGGGCACCAGCTTGGCCAGAAACGACGGAGCGAATTCCCAGTGCCAGCCAAGCAGGCTGATCAGAGCTACGCCGACACCGATGTCGAGTATGTCATCCGCAGGCGACTCGGCGCCCTCCACGAACAAGGGCAGAAGGACGATTTGGAGTGCGTCTGCGACCAGCGCAAGGACCATCGCCACCTGGAAGCGCATACGCGGCGTGATTGTGATCGCGTCTTCGGTCACGATAAGCCCCCTGGTGCTTCCTATTTTACGCGCGTGATTCGCAGGCGCAGCCGAACATAAGCAAACTTCCTGGATCGCGATGCATCGCCTTGGCCTCGATGCACAAGAGGGGCCAAGGGCCGAGTAGACGTGCTCGTTGTTGACCACATCGAAAGGCCGTTGGAGAATTGAAGCGGCGTTACCGGGCCGACCGAGAAGCCGGCATGATCAGGGCCGTGTTTTGCTTTCGGATAAGGAGCGTGGTGTGAATCGACGCAAGTTTGTCCAGGCGGCTGGGGCCGCGGCGTTGGGTGGCGGCAGGTGGTTGCGCGCGCAGAGTGCTGCTGCGGCAAGGAGTGCGAGCACTGCGGCAATTGCGGCTTCCGTGCCTTGGAAACAGTTTGAGGTGGAAGCTGCCTTGTATGCCTGGGACCTGCATGACGAAGGCGTTGAGCAGGTTCTGGACAACGTGCAGGAGATGGCAGCGGTCAACTCGGTCTACATCATTGGGCTGATGCATCCGGAGCGCAGGCCGGAGACGTCCGCGACGTATCCGCACAATCCGGTGCGGCCGTTCTGGGTGGCCGAGGACGCGCGGGCAAACTGGCACTTCGATGCGAAGCGCTATGGGCGCATCAAGCCGCGGGCTTCGGACTTCGCATGGCTGGCCGACACCGACTGGACGCGCGTATTTGTGGATGCGGCGCGCAAACGTGGGCTGCGGGTGGGCTTCGAGTTCTCCCACTCGCTGGTTGACAAGCAGCGCGTGGAGGGCGAGTTTGCGGACCTAGCCAATCGCAACCTGCATGGCGAGATTACGCATGTGCGCGATTGGCTTCGCCCCGTCTGCCCCAACCAACCGGACGTCCGCGAGTATGCCGTCGCCGCGTTTACCGAAGTCGTGGAGAAGTACCAGGTGGACTGGGGCGAGTCGGCGATCGTGCTGATGGACGAGGCGGTGGGCGGCAGCCCGGCGCGTGGCGGGGGCTGCTTTTGCGCAGCATGCAAGAAGGCTGCGCCCGGGTTCGGGGTCGATCTGGAGAAGATCCAGGCGGCATTGGTGAAAGATCCGGCGTCGCAGCCGGAGCTCGGCCAATGGCAGCAGTTCCGCTACGACTCAGTGGTGGCGTTCTACAAAATGCTGCATGCGGCGGTGCACAAGGCGAAGCCCGGCACTGTGCTGCGTTACAACATGCACGCGAAGAACCCGCGCGACTTCGGCGTGGATATCGTCGAGTTGAAACCGCACCTGGATGCGCTGCGGATCCAGGACTACTCCGAACAGACCGGCCAGGCTGCGGCGATGGACGGGAAGCGCTCGTGGCTGACCGAAGAGCGCGTAAACATGGGGTCTGAATTCAATCTAGTGAGTGGCGTTGCGGTGCGGCCGCGCGCGACGCCAGAGTTGATCCGGCAGGGCGTGAAGATCGCGGTCGAGACCAAGATGAATGGGATTATGCTGGGGTTCTACGATGGGGCGGACTTCCCCAACCTGCGAGCGGTCCGCGCGGGGCTGACGGACGCGGGCCTTCCCGTGGCGGTGGCCTAACTTATTGAGAAATTGGAGGCGCGGGTCGGGATCGAACCTTATTTCCTGATTGAGCCGTCTACAACTTGCACATTCTGCTCATCGGCACTATCGGCAAAATCGGCCCTTCCGGGGGTGGCTAATGCAAAACTAGAGCAAAAAGCCCTCGAAAAGCGAACGAGAGGCGAACAACGTGTCCCTACTGAACCCACGCCCTCCAGTAGTGCAAAACTAGAGCAAAACGAGCGCGGGTTCGTCGTGAGGGTACACATTACAACTGTAATGTTTACAAAGACATACGCTTGACGATTTTGGCGGATGTGCGGTAAGATCGGAATTGTCAGAGTTCCCAGACGCATCCGTCAGGATGTGGAACCCTGATACCTTCTCCCGCTGGAGGATACCGCAGCGGACGCAAGCTACCTTATCGCGTCCTCCCTGTAGGTTGAACGGCGCTGGAGTGGTGGCAGCCCGTATTGCTCGGGAACCGAATAGGTATCACAGTGCAAGTACCCGAATACCTCACCCCCAAAGAGGCGGCGGCGATCCTCCGCGTCTCGCACGACACTGTTACAAAGCATTTTGAAAACCGCAAAGGCGTCCTCATAATCGGCACGACCGAAGGACTCCGCAAACGCAGATACAGAACCTTGCGCATCCCGCGTGAAGCGTTGGAGAGCTTCATTGTGGAGAACCGCGTCAACTGAATCGGCGCGATAATTTACGGATGAACAAATCAACCTACGGGGAACGGTTGCTCGAAGCCTATCTAGTAGCGCACGGAGTTGCGTTTGAGAGAGAGCCGCCGTTGCCGGGGGTCTCCCAGCTTATCGACTTCGTAGTTGACCATCCAACGCACGGCAAGGTGTTGCTCGAAGTCAAGGACATCGTGAACCCGATGCCCTCACTGGGTTTCAGCACGTTCAACCCGTACAAGCCGATCCGTGAGCATATCGAAGATGGAACGAAGAAGTTCAAATCAACCGCAGATTACGTCTGCGCCTTAGTGCTCGCCGCCCCTCCGGGCAGCTTCGTGCAGCTAAACGAACCGAGTACCATGCTGGGCGCGATGTATGGAGATGTCGGCTTCCGCATTCCATTCGATCCTGACGGCAAGGGTGAGGCAGACCCGGACGTGAGGGCTGAGTTCCTAGTCGGGCAAGGAAAGATGGTCAGGCCGTCGCGCTTGCAGAACACACGCATCGCCGCTTTGATTTCAATCCAAGAGTTCGCGGTCTGGAATCTGGCGATGCGCAAGTACATCCACACCGATGACGGCAGGACAAAGGCAGAGCGAGGGCGAGACGTTTTTGAGGGGACAGCAGGGCTTCCCGAAGACATCGAAGCGAAGGAGACCGGGGTCACAGTTTGGGAGAACGCTGTCGCCACCCGGAAGCTACCCGGCGATCTCTTCAAAGGCGAGATGGATGCGTGGTACGAGGTTTCAGAAGGTCATCAAACGCTGACGTTTGCGGGTGAACATCGTCGGACGTTGGGCGTGGATGATCGAAGGTGATGACACGGCGGCCCGGCCCTTCCGATCCTAAAACAGAGAGTCTTGCTTCGCCTTTATCTCCTCTACGGCCTTGCGAAACGAAGCCGGGTCAACCCAAGGAAGTTGCGGTTTCTTGCCCGCGAAAAGATCAGCGATAGTGAGGATTTGAATCTTCGGAAACTTGCCGTGCTCGGTCACGTAGTAGCCCGCTTTGACGGCCTCAATCTCCATCGGCTTCGTAGGCTCCGTGAGTGTAATGAACACACCTACCTTTGCCTTCTCACGGTCGATGACATGTCCCAAGTCACGCACCATCGTCACGCCGATGTTATCGCCGCCCTTCACTGAGACGATTGCCTTCTCTGTTGTCTTGCCATCGGGCTTGAAATAGATATGCCCGTCTATCCCGCCATCCGCGCCCTTCTTTTTGCCGCCGTACGGAATAGCATCCACAAGCGAGACCGCCCACCATTGGAACTGATACTTATCCTGAGCCGCGAGAGCGCGGGCACCGTCGATGTCTTTAGGTGTGCCATGCACGTCGAACTGAATCGCGGGGAACGCATCCTTGAGACGCCGTTCAATCAGTGAAATTGCAAGATGGGTCACGTCGATGCCAATCCAAACCCTCTCAAGTTTCTGTGCCGCGTGAATCGTAGTGCCACAACCGCAGAACGGATCGAGTACAACGTCTCCGGGCTTGCTGGACGAGACGATGATTCGTTCCATGAGTCCCAGCGGTTTTTGCGTAGGGTATCCGAGTTTTTCACTCTCATGGCCCAGCCACTTCACGTCTTCGTCGATACTCTCTTCCGTGCCGTAGAGTGTGCCCTCCGTGTACGGCTGGCAAGCCCAGATGTCCTGATATGGGATACCGCCGCCCACGTATTGCTTGTACTTCGGTTGTCCCTGACCATCTCTGGGGATGTAGATCATCCCTAGCTCGTTCAGAGCGTCGAGCTTTTGTTGCGTCGTCCACTCGGACGCTTCGGCAGGCAGTAACACCGCCAGCGTGGAAGGAATCGCCCAATGGCGTCCTACAGTAGTGGGATCGAACCCGCCCCACGGCTTGCCGCTGTCTTTTGTTCTGATCCCCGGCCCTGTGAGCATGTTGGTTCTGTACGGGCCGCCTTCATCCTCTTGTGTAAACCACTCGCGCACATATCCCCGAGATACGGGCCTGACGCCCGGACAGAAATAGACGCTCTTAGTCTTCGCGTAAAAAAGGATCGTGTCGTGAATCGGGCCGTACTGTCTGGTCAGTTTGTTGTGGCCGCTGCTACGTCTCCAGATGATTTCGCTTCTGAAGTTCTCCGGCCCAAACACAGCATCCAAAAGAATCTTGAGGTAGTGACTGGCGGTTGGGTCACAGTGAAGATAGAGACTGCCCGTTGGACGCAACGCGCGATGCAGTTCGAGCATACGGACGGCCATCATTGTGAGATAGGCCATCATGTCGGATTCTCTCAGAAAGGATCGTAGCGACCTGAGAAGTTCGGCCACGTCTCCATTCTGACTCTGCATGACTTCATCGAAGGCGTTTTCCGCGCTATCGTTCCAATGCCACGTATCCTCAAAGGCTTCGATTTGAGCTTCGGACTTTTGGCCCGTGGGCGTCTTGAAAAGCACGTTGTAAGTGGCCTGACTGTTGAACGGCGGATCAAGGTAAACGAGGTCTACGCTCTCTGTTGCAATCGAGTCCCGCAAAACTTGCAGGTTGTCACCGTAGTAGAGATGGTTCACTCTTGCGCTCTTATCCGCTCCATTACTTGCCATCCCTACAGCTTAGTGCGCCGGGCCGTCACCACGGGCGGAAACTTTCGTACGGCAGCGGGTGCGGTGCCGATCCGGTAACCCTTCGCCTCACCCCTCCGCTGGATTGTCAGGAGTAGCCCGAGCCTTTGCGCCATAGATCACGTAAACCAATGCTCTGTAGGCTGCCTGTAGCAGATAGCTGAAGATCAGAGTCGCCAACGCAGCCCAGCCGAATCCAAATACTGTCGCTTTGCCGTTGGCGATAGTGAGCCTATGATTCCACTCTGCTTGGATCGTCTCATCGGGCGTGGCACCGGGATACGTCACCGTTTTGCCGTTCGGCATCTCTATTGTCTTTTGAGCTATGGGAGGAGACTTCGGGGGAGAGGTTGGTTGCTTGCCTGCAACCTGATCGAAGATGTCACCCTTGGGGGCGGGCTGGTTGGAAGTTGGCACTACATCATTCGCACTATAACCGGGAGGCGGAGGCGGTGGCACGGCGGGAGCATTGTTATCCAGCGGTTGCATTGAATCAATGTCAAATAGGATTCCATCGTTGGTGAACTGTCCCCAGTGATGAATGTTTGAGTCGAAACGGTTGACAGGCGTGTATGCGTCGTCCCCGATGACCCAAGCAAACACAAGTGCCGGGACGAGTGCGACGAAAAACACGACGACGGCAAGACGATGCCACCAACGCTTTTCAAGCTCCAAACCTCTGAAGGTATTCCGCCAAGGAAACAGAAAGCCGATGACCTTGCGCATAGTCTCTATCCATAGCCTCATCTGAAAACTGTTTTGACCAGCCTACTCCACGGCCACAAAGATGCGCACTGCTACGCTGGTGGTATGGGGAAGAGCAAGACAGTCACGGGCCAATGCAAGCTGTGCCTGCGAGACCATGTAGAACTCAGAAACAGCCACATTCTGCCAGCGGGCTTGTATCGTCTGCTGCGCAACACGTCGAAGGGCGAAAACCCAAACCCGTGTTTTGTCAGGGACGGTGTAGAAGTTCAGACCTCGTATCAGGAGCGGGCGCGGCTTCTCTGCCATGATTGTGAGCAACGGTTATCGACACATGGTGAGCGGTGGATGTTCGGCAACGGTCTCAAGGGTGATGGCTCATTTCCACTCGCGTCCTTCCTTGCTGAGAGTGTCGGAAGAGCTTGGCCGGATGTGCCGGAAGAACTTTATCGAGCGGCCACCATTCCACGGATCAACGTCTCGGCAATTGCCTACTTTGTCGCCAGCGTCTTTTGGCGCTCGTCCGTATACCCGTCCGGCTCTTCCGATCTACAGGTAAGCCTTGGCCCGTTCGAGGAAGCCTTTCGCCTATACCTCATGGGACAGGCTGAATTTCCCACCGATGCTGTGCTGACTGTGACCGTCCGGGCCATGAGCCTTGTAAGCGGCCTAGTCGAGTGGCCTAGTAAGTTGAAACGGTTCCAAGACACACACGCCCACAGCTTCATTATGCCGGGGATGGGTTTCAAGCTCTTCGTGAGTAGAAACATTCCGGCTGAGATTCGCTGGCTCTGCTTTGTCCGTGGGCAGGGTCATCCGCTGATATTCTCAAACGTGCTAGAGGCTAACATCGCGCAACGGGCATCGAAGGCGCTGAACGAGACGACAGCCAGTAGCCGACGATTCAAACTCCAATCGCGTACGCGGCCCTAGAACAATCCGGGAATGGGCAATGCATAGTCCTACGGGACTCGGCCATTCAACGAGTCCAGCCATGAACGAATTTCGCTTGGCATGAACAGAATCTTCCTAGCGCCAAGCCGCTTGTGGGGAATTTTTCCTTCCCGCGCCCAGCGAAGAATCGTTACAGGGTGGAGGGGCAGAATTTTAGATAGCTGTTCTGCGGTAAGCGGAACTTCGATGACTTCGGGCATAGGCTATTATCGCGGAGCGCGGGAGGGGGTGCGCTGATTACCGCCCTGACTTCAGGCGGGCAAGCTGATCCGTTGTGAGCTTCAGCATGACGCCGCCGCGCCCGGCTTGGATGCCGTAGTCAAGCATCTGCCGCGACTCCAGATTGCTCAAGGCCCCGCCGCGCTCGGCAACCTCCCTCACCTTTTCCGCTGAGGAGAAGGTGAGCTTGCACGGGAGCGGTACGCGGTAACCCTCCTCTGTAAATTGGCAGTGCCACGACTGGCGCAACGCGAATGCCATGTACACGCGATGACGGGCCGGACTTCGCTGTGACGGCTGGGGCGGCTGAGGCGCACAACGGGAGCAGTACCGCTCACCATAGGGCCGGGCCGGGTCAGGTGCTAACGATGTCTTGCAAGCGCAGCAGATCAGTCCCGCCAACCGCCGCCGTGTCGTGCTCGCCCGCTCTCCGCCCACAGAATCACCGTAGGCGAAGAATAGGCGAATAGATGGCCCTGTGTCATCCACAATCGGAACGCGCGGCTGTGGATAGCCGCCCACCGCTGACTCCCCACCCCGTGCGCAGTTGATACCGATGCGCCCTTCGCTGATGCTCGCCGCATCTGACCGCTGATACCTGAATACCTCACCGCTGGCGCTGATGCGCCGCACGTCACCCTTTGCAGCGCGGCTTGTGTATCCGAAGCTCACGCGCTCCGAACGGTTTTCCACACTTCGGGCACGGCCTGAGTATCTTCGGGGTAGGCGGTTCCTTCCGCTGGGCGCTCACGCGGCGATTGCGTTCCGCCGTCAGAAGTTCATCCGGTATGGTGCTCAAGTCCCAACTATCCCTGTACTCCATTCGTGCCCTCTCTCAGTCGTGCGATTGACCGCTGGCGCTCTCCGCTGAAGTCATAGCCGGGCAGGGCGTACACAGTCTTTATGCAAGGATACGGCCCGCCCCTGCCCTTCGCTATCCAACCCCGTGCGACCGCTGTGGACAGCGCCCGCCGTTCATCCGCTGTAAGCTGCCCAATATCGGTCACCGTACTTACCAGCGCCCGCCTCACTACGTCGTGCATCTGTCCTCCCTTGTCTACCCGGCTGCCGGGTGAGGCCGGACTGATGCGCCCGGCCCGTATGAATCAGGCCGCTGCGCTGGCGAGGTACCCGACCGCGTGACGGTTGCCCGCGAGTCCGCCGCACACAGCGCACGGCTGCCAAGAGAACCCCATCTCATCCCCAACGCTCAAGGGGTGTCCGGCCCGCTCGATACCAGCCCGAACGCGGGCCGCCGCGTCCTCATCCATGCCCGTGTAATCGTCATTGGCGATAGCGACCGCGCAGTCATCACAAGCGCCGCCAAGCTCGACATACTCCAGCCTGCCGGGGGGCACGAAGGCCGCCGCTTGCAACGCGGGGCGGATGCGCTCGATTGCTGCGAAGGGCACGACGTGACACCCGGCGTACACCGTACCGTCAGGCGCTATGCGGTCGATGCGGTAGTGTCCCAAGTGGCATGTATGGCCGTTAGTCCGCCACTCCTCACCCCGCGCCCGTACGCTATCGACCAGCGCCAGTCCGCGCAACGCGTGAGCGACAGGGAAGGACGCGCCCCGCGATGTCTCGACCGTATCCCCGATCACTCGCAGCGCCGTAGGCAGGTTGTATGCGTCCGGGTAGCTACCCGCGCCCGCTTCCCACTCCGCCAGCCGCGCCCTCTCATCCTCTAGGCGCTTGGCAAACTCGACCGCCCGCCGCTTGTCCGCCGCCCGTTGCGCCCGTTCCTTCCGCGCGTCCTCCGCTGCGACCGCCGCCGCTACCGCTTCCACGGTGCCGGGTAGCTTTGGCAGCTTGACGCGCTTTAGGCCCATGAACGCGGCAAACTCGCGCATGGATTCGACGGTTGCCGCCGCTTCCGCTAGTAGCCGGGCGTTCTTTGGCTTGCGAGACCGGGCGGACTGCTCTAGCAGGTCAGACACCCGCCGCGTCCACTCATCCATGATCCGGGCCGCATCCCCTAAACGTGTGGAACCCCGCGATACGCCCGGCACCCGATAGACAACCGCGCCGGATGGAATAGCGCAGCGCATGTCGTTCTGATGGCTTGACGTGCTGACGCTGTAATGACTGTCTGATACCAGATAAGCCCGCCGCCCATCCTTGCCCGTGACAATCGTCCCGATAACCGTTGAATAGCTGAAGAAGTCCGGCCCATCAAAGCTCATGTTGCCGGGGGTACGGGCGCTAAGTTGTGTCTGATGCGCCCAAAGGTGTGCGACTTCGTGACTCTTGACTACAGTCCTCATATCATCTCCTGTGTGTACACCCATCCGGTAGCGTGTACGACGTGAGCTAAAAGATGACACGCTTCCGGTAGCGTGTCAATGAGCAAATGAGAGGAGAGGGGATTATTTTTAGAGGTCTGACTTATGGGCCAAAGAGTTTGTGCATAAGCTCGCGGGCGTCCTGATGGATGAGCGGTGAACCATACGCGCCTATGTGAATAGTCCCCAGCGCCGCCCGGCCCGCCTGACCTCTACCAGCGCCCCCGCCCCTTATATGGCGGTACGAAGTACAGATGCAACCCATCCGCCTGCCACCGTCCCGCGCTTAGGCTAGGCCGCAATCAGTTCCCACGCGTAAAAGAGCCTCATTCCGTACGCATGAAACGAAAACCGCGCAAACTGCAATCATCCGCATTCACGTCAAAGAGTTGCAGTGAACACAACGCGCGGGCGCACGAAAAAGCCCCCGCGTATGCGAGGGCCGTTCCAACACGTTCGGGGTGGGTGGCGTCAATCTACGCGCTTCAGTACGCGCGAGACTTGGATGGGCGTCCACTTCCCATTGCGCCGGGTGAGAATGTCCCGCTCGTTCAAACCATCCGCAATTTGCTGAAGCGTAGTCGCCCCACTCTGCTGTATATCTTCGATCACAGGTAACACGTCAGCGGCCCAAACATCGGCCTGCTTTGACCGCGCGGCAACGCCCAGCTTGCGGCCTTCAGCCGCGATGTCCTCCCACCTATCCGCCGACACGCGCCGCCCGCCCAGCGCCTTCTTAGAGGCCGCCAGCGCCGCCTTAGTGCGGGCACTGATAGCCGCGCCCTCAAGCTCGGCAACAGCGGCCATCTGTGTGACCATGAACTTCCCCGTAGCGCCGTCAGGGATGTGCGGCAAGTCGCAGAACACAACGCCGCGCTTGCCGGACTCTTCTACGAGCTTGAGCAGGAACCGCGTATTCCGGGCCAGCCTGTCGAGCTTGCCGACGATTAGGGTAGCGTTCTGCAAGCGGCAGGCCCGCAGCGCCTTGTCCAGCGCGGGGCGGTCGTCACGCTTGCCGGACTCGACCTCGATAAACTCTTTGGCTAGTTCCCATCTGCCGCCGTTCAAGTAATTGGCGACGGCCTGCCGTTGCGCCTCAAGGCCCAGCCCAGACTCGCCCTGCTTTGCGGTCGATACCCGGATGTACGAGATAAAGCGCCCAGTTGCCATGTTGAAACCCCCAATAACGTTTCTGTCTACGAACGTTGACTGGTACGTTATATTCCGGTCGGACATGCAATGCAAGGAAAAAATGCAGTGTCCATGCGGTTTTCTGTGTGACCGTGTCAGCGCCCGCGTAAAGACGGTGACCATCCCGCCGCGCGGCTTCGCTACGGCGTCGGCGGCAACTGTCCGGGCCGCCCGCCTGTCCGCCGCCAGTGGTGCGCCGTGGGACGCCAGCGCCGGGCGCGTCCGGTCGTGCGCTTCATAGGGTGTCAGGGGTTCTAGGAGTCCCAACCATCCCTTTTTCTTTTGGCCGGGCCGGGGAGTCCGCCCACCCCTCGACTCAAATGCCCTCGCTGACGTGGCCGAAAGTCAGCACCGCGCCGCCCGCGAAGGTACCCCTTGAAAAAGGGTGTCTAGGAGTCCCGACCTCCCGCTCCATCGTGTACTCAAAGGAGTCCCAACCTCCCGCCCCAATCAGTCCGCGTACCCGGCCCGCAACCCGCCTCATGCTCTCAACATTAAGGAAGGTGGTATTGAAACGCACCACTAACCCGCGCTCACTGGTAGCGAAACACGCCGATTCTGGAGAGCAGCTAGAACATGGAGGATGGATGACGAACAGAGCAAAGAAGAAGAGCACGAACGATCCGAATCGCATCGGACGCCGCCGATGGGCGCGACTCATGGGGTTCCTTGAAGGAGTCATGCAGAACGGCGGCTCAGAGCGAGTGCGCGTAATGGCGGGCTTGCGCTTGGCGGATGTCCTGCTGGCGCGAGATGCGCGGGAGCAGTCAGAGCTAAGGGCAGCGGCCCGCGCAGAGACAAGAGCCACCGGAGACGCACCTGACACAGAGCCGGAACCTGTGACACCGGAAACAGCGGAGGCCGCCGCCGCACGGTTCATTGAATCAATGAAGGAGAAAGGGAAAATTGAGCGATAAGAAAGAAACACTCAGGGCAGTCGTAGAGGATGAGAAGTTGAACATCTCAGAACGGAGCGCCGCCGCCGCGCTCTTTGTGGAGTTGACCGTGGACGGCGTACCCGATCCGGCAGACGATCACCCGGAAGTCGTGACGCTCATAACGCCGTGGGATGACGGCGGCCCGCTGTCCGATGTGATTGCGACGGTCACGAAGGGACTTTCGCGCACGGGCTATCCACTGGCGGAGGCGCGGGCGCATGTCCTCCAACGGCACAAGCTCCGTGCTGTGCTGGCGCTGATCGTAGACACGGCGGTTCCGCGCCTGATCCGGCTTGCCGCATGTCAAACGGCGCTGGACTCATACTTGCCTGCGAAGGGTCGTCACCGCCTAAACGCTTACACGGCAGAGCGGCTACTGGCGGCGGTCATACCAGCGGACGGTTACAAGTGGACATCCACCGGGAAGAAACCTGTCGAGAGGCCGCCGCAAGTCATCGCGGACGTGTGGTGACCTCAGACAAAAAAGGGGAGGCCATATTTGTACAAAATAGTTGGCAGAACCCCTTGACAGGGTGGCAGCGGGTGTGGTTGACAATATGGCCCCGCCGTGAGATAATGGACTTACAGTGGTTTTCTGAGTTCTGACCTCCTAGTTAGCGCACTCTCCGTGACGCAGACGACATGGACAAGATGAACTCCCAAGGCAAGCAACACCGCAACATCCCGCGCCCCTGATCCTTCAGCGTGGCACCGGGCATGACTGAAAAGTCCCCCACAACCTAGACCATCCCCGCCATGAGCGCGGGCCGCCCTGTGCGTTGCCATGCCTCACGGTGCTATCGACCTTCTGCGCGAATCGCCGCGCCCAGACACAGCAGTACCCATGCGCCCAGCGCAGCTTTACCGGAGAACTTAGATGACGACCGATCAACTCAAAGCAATGATGCAGCGATACCTCGCCCCGCCCAGCGGCGACACCCCTCAAGATACAAAAGCCAAAATGGAGCACTGGCGCAAAGTCGTGCTCAATCCCGACAAGTACACCACCGACACTCATCCCCTCGCCGTCAAGAAGGTCGAGACGAATGCCCGCCAGAACTTCCGCCGACTCGTACAGCGTCACCCTGACATCGCCGCCCAGATCATGCAGGAGGGCGAATGATGATATTCGCGGGCTATGTCCAGCTACGGCGCGGACTGATGGAACACACCTACGACGGACGCCTCTCCAACAATGAGGCTCTGACGTTGGTGTACCTCACGATGCTTGCCGACAAAGAGACGGGGCGCGGCCTCATCAATGCGCCAGTGTTGCGAACCTACTTGCCCGGTCTAAGTCCAGACGCGGCGAAGCGCGTACTCCACTCCCTTGAGGAGAAGGGCTACATCTTCCGAAAGATCACGCCGCGATCACCGCTCATCTACCCGTACTGGGTTGATAAGTACATCCCCACGATTGGGCCGCACAAGGCGCTCCAGCTTTCGATCTCCGAAGCCGTCAAAACTAAAGACGTTGCGGCGATCCGTTATATCAAGCCCGCTCTAGAGGGTGCGCTAGTGGGTGCGCCTGTAGGTGCTCCAGAGGGTGCGCACTATAACGAGAAGCGAGAAGTGAGAAGTGAAACTGAAGAAAACCCTCCAGTACCTATACCCATGAGTGCGTCTGTACGCATTCCGCCTGATTCAGATGACGACCGGATCAATCAGATGCAATCTGACCAGTCCGTACCACGCGGACGCATCCCGCCAGCGTCAGACGCGTCTGGACACGTCCATGCGTCCATGCGTCCATCCGACGCGGGGCTGCGATGGAGCGGCGATCAGGCGCGAGGCTACATCGACGCCGCCACCGGGCAGCCAGTCGATTTGGTCGTAGCCCTAAATCAAATCGAAGAGCGTGTGGGCTTGTCGTGGGTTGGCGGCGGATTCCGTGACCCTAGTGGGCACCGTGTGAATTGGGAGGAAGCTCAAGTGCGAATCAGCGGACAGAAAGAGAGGAAGGCAGCATGACAACAATCGAGCGTATCAGCGAGTACCAGCGCCTATGGTGCATCGTTCTACCGCACCTTACAGAACCGTCGCAGCAAGACGCGGCGCGGTGGTGCATCTACCCGAACGCCGCCGTGGAAGGCGCAATCCTTCGCGCCGGGCAACGGTTCGCGCCGGGCAGAATCGGCACTGGTTTCGATCCAACGCAGGCGTACCGATACGTCACGGCGGTAGCGAAGCAGATGACGGGGGAAGGCAAAGATAAAGAGGAGAGAGCAGCATGACAAACACAAAAGCAGAGGAGAAAGCTCTCGACGAATTACGAGCGTTCTTAGAGTCCATCGACAAGCACCCCGACCTCAAGGTTCAAGACATTGGGATAATCGCGTACCTGATGACTCATAGGGCAGCGGGTAACGATGTCATTTACCCTTCCCACCTGACTATCGCCAACGCATTCAATTGCGATACGCGAACCGTGTCCCGCTCTCTCGCGCGGCTAGTCAAAATCGGCTACATATCAATTGTGCGTCGGGGCGGTCGCGGAATGACAAATCTGTACTCACTCAATTACGAGAAGTTGAAAGCGGCGGTATAGACAGCGCCGCGCAAAACGTCGCAGGGGAGCAATGAAGCCGTTGGAATCTCACTCTGCGATCAGCACCACCGCACCACGGGTGCGGCCCCCGCAGCACGAAGACAAGCCGCTATCCCACCACAAGGAACCAATGAACAATGCTTACACCGAAGGCGCAACCAGCGCAATAGCACCGTCAACCGTCAACTCTAACTCCACCTCCGCCCGGCTTGAACAGTTTTACGCCGTGATGGAGCAACATCGCGCCATCGTCCGCAAAGGCATCTGGTCAATCGTCCGGCACTGCGCAGACTTGGGACTCGACCACCAGACCGTCCGTTCCATCGAGGCACAGGTCTGGATGAAAGTCTTCCTCGAACTTCCGAAGTGGCTTGCACCGGGCTACTCAAACGACCCGGCCCGCCCGCCCGCCAGCTTGGGAACGCGACTATACGCCGCCGCCCGAATGCAGGCGTTGGGTTGGCGGACAGACCAGCTTCGCTACCGCCAGAAGTTCATGCAACTGTCCGTACTCGAAGAAATCATCCGCCGCAGAGAGCGCCGGGAAGAAGCGGGCTATCGCAGCCTCAAGCACAAGTATCCAGTTTCACGTCTAGACGGATCATGGAACTTCGATGAGGTTGACCCGGCACTTGAGGCAGAGGCAGCCGACTTCGATGAGGTTGATTCGGAGCTTGAGGAAGCAGCCTAAAAAAAGATCCATTTTGCACCGGGGGATATGTGTCTCGCCGCTCTCAACATTAGGGAGAGAGACATATCTCCGTCCCAATCCATCCCGTCGCCCGGACGAGTCAACAGACCACGCGGAAAAATAAACCGCAGCGGGCGACGATATGGAACGGCCCCGCATATCAGCACGGCGAGAGGATCACGACAACGAGGCGCATAGACGCCCGCACTCCTCCGCCCTGAGATAGGCAGGCCGTGCAAGGTACCGAAGTAGTTACAAAATCCACTACAGGAGACGATGAAAAACGAGACGAACACATCGCGGCTACGGTCGCGTCAGAAGTGGGCAGACGTTCAAGATGCATTTTTCGCAACGCTTCGCGCATACGCCAGACTGGGCGAATTATCGACAGTCGCAGCCATCGTCAACGATGACGAAGCGCCCAAAAACAATACCCTCGGGCCGGGAAGCCTGTCGCTAGATTTCAAGGTCGATTTAGAGCGCCTAACCACCAAAACTCTTGAGGGTGACAAGCCAGCGCAGCAGGCATGGTTCGCGCTTCTAGCAGGCGAGACCGTAGAACCTGCCCTCGCAAAGGATGTCATTCGGCGCTGTGGTGAGGCATACATTGAAGCAGGGTTGCCCACCTATTTCGCCCCCAAAATCCGGCGCGGTCGTGGTGAATCGAGGGCCGCCGCATGAGGCGACGAACAAGCATCACCACACGTTGCCGTCTGCTCTGCCCAGATTGCGGCGAACTCAGACGAGTCGCCGCCGTTGCCTTCGATGAGCAGGGCGCAACCGTTGCCAGTCTCGAATGTGGGCACAGCCGGGGAGAGCTTCTACCAGTCACCGCGCCGGGCGGGGTGTCCCTCGAACTGTTGAACACGCCAGAGGGACGCCGCCTGTTCCCGCCTGCGTTGGTGGTGGCTGCATGAGCGATCAGACCTTCACCACAAAGCACCTTGGATTCGCCACGTTCTTACGGTTCGCGTTGGGCGATCACGCCCACCTATCGACGGTGATGGACGGTGGAACCGCTTATACGTTTGAGGACGATCCGCCCGGACGATGCCGCGAGTTATCCGATCAGTTCTTCGCGCATGGAAGCGTGGCCGTCAACGATGCCCGCGCCTTACTCGAATGCAGTAGAGCCATGAAACAGACCGCCGCCGCCGCGCGAAACAGCGCGGACGGCACATGGGCAAGAGGAGACGCAATATGAGCACGACACAACATCAGGGCGGATTCCTAGACCTAGAAGGCCGCAGACTGGGCACCGTGCAAATCGAGCATATAGTTCGCAGGCAGCCGCAACTTGCGTGGCAGTGTAAGTGCATCCGATGCGGTTCGACGTGGGTTTCCACGCATGTTTTGCTGGTCAACAATGCCGTGACGTGTCCGAACCGCTCATGCGGTCGCACAGCGCCCGTGCCAACGTCAGACGCATCATTCACACGGGCGTTCATTCAGGAGAAGCGGCCCCAGCCCGCGCCCGTCGCACCACAACGCCCTACGTTCAACGTGGGGGCAGACCCGGAGGGAGTCCGGGCAATGCTTGACGCACAGCGTCAGAGAGGGAGGTAGAACAGTGGCAAGTGAACGTGACAGGCAATCCTATCGAAAATGGCAAGAGGAATTGAGAGCGGAAGAGGCAGCAGAACAAGAGAGGATCGAAGCGCCGATCCGGGCGGCAGAGGCGGAGATTCAAAGTTTGACGCGCAAGATTTTTGCAACCGTCCGCGAAAGGTTGCTAACTCAGAAAGATGTTGACCTAGACGGCGATAGTTTCGTATGGATTGACCCGTCCGTCGCGGGCTTGCAAATGCCTTGGCAGCTTGCGATGGCAGCGAACGCCGACGAATACAAGCGATTCATAGCAGCGGAGAGCGGCTGGTATTTTCATAATCCCGAGAACATGAAACGCCTTCTTGGGTACCTCGAACGGAATGGATGCCAGATATTCACGCAGGAAATGCTCAAGCGGGCGGCCCTTCGCTTGGATGAATACCACTTGTTAGAGCAGCGCCCCGCGCCGCCGCCACCGCCTGAACCTGTTTACGTCAACCTTGAGCGAGATCGTTCGCAAGAGCGACCAGAGGAAATTCTGCATGAGGGGTGGGACGAGATCACAGGCGAACCGCGCAGCTTTACGGATTACCAAGTGAACAGGATGAGTTCAGAGCAATTTTTGAAAGCGTTTCATTTGGGCCGCATCTTCCCCAGCGGTGTCCCAGTTAGGAACGTGGTGCGATGACGATGACAACTCACGACCTCACAATGTTGCGCTATACGCAGGAGTACGTTCCACCGGGCGACTCGCCCAGCGGCCCAACGCCTGTCCCACCGCTTGCAGACTTGCAGGCCGCGTTGACGGTCACCGATCCGTCGCACGGCCCCGCGCCATCAGCGCCAGCGCCTAGCAGTGAACAGCCCGCGCCAGTGACTCTCGCAGCCGTACTTGCCCGGCTTTCTTTGGCCCGCGCTCAAGTCGCATTGGCAGAGTCAGAGATTGCCGCCGTCGCCGCGCATCTCAGCGGTTCCAACTAACCAACATCGAAATACCCTACTGGCGTACGAGTGGGGCGCGGGCCAGTAGGGTCACTCTCCACCGCGCTCCACGCCTCTCTTTGGGGCACCACAGCACGTAAAAAACCCTCTTCCCAGATTGGCTCTGAGAAGAGGGCCGTTCGGCAACACCTCCCATGTTGCGGGCGATGGGCTAAACGTTAGCGGTTGGGTTTCCGGGTCTGTCGCCAGAGACCAATCACTTGATTCAGTAGCGACAGGATGAGACCCAACCATTCGAGGTTGTGATACATCCTTTGTGCTTTCCCTTTCTGACCCTCTCTCCTCCAAAGAGAGGCCGGGTAGCAATCTACCAGTACGCTTGGCGCGTATCCATCCCACCAATGGATAGGCACTGCGACGGTACGAGGTACCGAATCCGCAGCATCCCCGCCTTCAGACCCCTAGCGGTCACACCCACAATCGACAGAACCCGGCACAGGAAGGGCACTGTAGCGCCGTAGACGCGCCACCGCGCGTCCGGTGACCTCGTAGTACGCCTGTTTAGCTTTGGCGGCCCAGACAGCCGTATAACTCACGCCCGCGCCCTAAGCCCCGGTACTCCCACGCCCTCTGTATGGATCACGCAGTAATGGCCTTGAAGCGCCAGCCATCCTTGCGCGGTGAGGTTATAGGGAGTCTTCACAAAATTGTTGCACTGTTTCCCCTTGCGAGTCGTGGCAGAACAACGCACAGCACCGCCCGCCTCTCTCCAGTCGCGGTATTCAGCTTTCGTTACGCCGTGCTGCTTTGCAAAGAACTCGTCAGGATCGTCTAGGAACTCTTCAACTTCTTCGCGCCCTACAAAGTAACCCGAATGGCTTGATTCACCTTCTGGGATAACAAAGCGAACGCCCTTGCTTGCGAGATAATCCAGCACTTGAAGGTTAGGTTTTGACATCATGCGTATCCGGCGACAGCGGGTTTGAAATTCGGAAGCGCCGCAAGCTCTGGATACTTCTTTAGCAGCGCAGGGGCAACAACGATTTTCCATTTCTTTTTGTCGCGTTTCTCCCAGAGAACAGCCGCGTCATCTATGGTGGTGACAGCCTCTTGGAACTTGCACTTATTCACTCGGCACAGATGCTCGAAAATAGGTGTCGGATCAGCGCCAATTGCGACCATCCGCCCGATGTGCGTTACCGAGTCGCAGCCGCGACAGTGAATCTCAAAACCGCTCAAGGTTGCGATAGCCTTCTTATCGTCATAGACCCATTTGTCGTGACAGATCAGACTCCCAGAAGATTCGCCGCAAGTCTCACACTGATCCTTCGCCTTTGCGAGCGCGTCAGGACGAATCTGTTTTCTCCAAGCGGCTTTGCCACCAAGCATCCTGTAGGCGCTTCGGCCCCAAAGGTCGCTCGGTACCATCTCAGGGATGAGGCGATATGCTGGGCGAATTGATTTGCGTGGTGGCATGGGAACCATCTTGCCACACAGCGTATAGCCCCTAGAAATAATTCGTTCGTAACGCTCCGCATATCGCCCCGGCTGCGGTACTTTCGCACTAGGAGGATTGGACATGACCCCCTGCCGAATAAACGGGATGCCTGCAAAATCTTATGACTCGTTCGACCGAACCGTACTCTGCCCAAAGTGTCACGGCATCTTTCCGGGCCGCAAGGTGAATGGTGCTTGGGTCGTCGATAAGCATCGCCCATTCATCCGCTAGGCTTGCATCGCAACTGGCGCGTCCCACGTCCCCACCACCAGCGCGTCTAGCCGATCCTGACGGGCCTTGACCCATTTTGCATAGTATTTCTCGGTCGTCTTGATTGATTCGTGCCCCAGCAGTTTGCTCACTTCCTCAAGCGGAACGCCCTTCTGTAGCAGGGACACCGCGAACGTATCCCGCAGTTGGTGGGGATGGCCGTCCGGCTGCTTTGCCGCTCTGAAGACTTGCCGCAGATCGTGTTGCCAGTTTGTCACCGCCGTTTGCGGAGTGCCCGTCCCCGTGTTCCAAAAGATGTATTTTGAGCTTTCATTCAGCTTCATAGCGGCCTTGACTTCCTCTGCCACATCGGGCGGAATGGGAACCGACACATGCGTCCCCGTCTTCTGGCGACTGGTCACGATCCGATGCAGGCCGCCCTTCTCGTCCTCCACAAGCTCATCCCTCTCCAGCGTCACCGCATCGCGGATCGAAAGCCCGCTGTACCGCATGAGGCGCACAAGCGCGTGAACGCGGGCCGCCTTCGTAGCAGGGAACTCTTTGGGGATGACTTCTAGCAGCTTGGCATATTGCTTGTCAGTCAGGGGCATCGTCGGCGGTTCGTCCACCTTGATAGCGGACAACTGCGGTACGCGGTCAATCATCTTCGCGTCGTAGCAGTAGCGAAGGAACCCCCGCAAACGCTCTTGCACCTTCGCCCGCGTGGTGGATGAGGGATAGAGGGTTTCCCAGTCGGCACGGAACTCCGTCACGTCCTCTAGGCGAATCTCATGGGGAAAGAATCGAGACCGCTTGCTCATGAACTCTGCGAAGCGGCCAAGCTCACGGTCGTACTTCTTGAGCACACCGTCGTCAAGCCCCTGCGAACGCTTGCTCGATACAAATAGCGTCACGGCCCGCTCGATTGTCGGGCGCGATTCACCCTCCACCGTCAGCGACGTTACAGGCTTCGTGGGATCAGCCGCCTCAAACTGAGCTTCCACCTTGCGCTTTGCCACTTCAGCCTGTGCCCAGCTACGGGTATGGGCGGACTGCATGACTTGCTTCCCGCCGATGTACCAGCGCAGCGACTTCCGGCACTTGCATGTCTTGCAGAAATTGCCCTTGGAAATCTGCGGACAATCGACGGAGTGCCTGACAAAGATGGTGACTTGGGGGATAACCGGAACGGTAACGACGTGTGCGCTCATGGCGCAAATTTAGTGGAGGGAGGGCGAAAAGTAAATGCAAAAGTAGTGCAAAATCAGCGCCTTCGGTTACCGATTCTTTATTTTCAATAAGATAAAAGTGGAGGCGCGGGTCGGGATCGAACCGACGCATAAAGGTTTTGCAGACCTCTCCCTTACCACTTGGGTACCGCGCCTCGCAGGCCCTGCGCTTTCACGCACACCCGGGGACGAGGAAGAGTGTATCGCAGGCGAGCTGAAACTGGAGCGGGAGACCGGGGTCGAACCGGCGACATCTTCCTTGGCAAGGAAGCACTCTACCACTGAGCTACTCCCGCTCTCACATGTTGAAGTATAGCGGCCACGGATGGGCACGGTCAACGCGCGGCGCAGGGATTAGCTATGCGCCTCGCCTGTGGTCTCTAATTGGTCGCCAGCCAGCGCACCGGAATCCGCGGGCCCATCAGCAGATCAGGCGGCCTTTGCACAATGTGCGGCGTTACCACCACCACCAACTGGCTGTCGTCCTTCTCCAGATTGGCTTCAATCGGCATCTGGAAGCCCGGCAACTCGCTGAGTCCGGGGATTCCGGTCAACGCGGCCGTCTCGGTCCTGCTGACGCTGCTCGTCATCAGCACACTTTCGCCATCGCCCACGGTCAGGCCGGAGAGGAATTCGCGGTTGTCAAGGATGGGGTTGCCGTCGTTGGTGCTGCCCGAGAGCGCTTCGATCTTCAGGTCCAGGTTGAGGGCGATCCGCCCCGACCGCTGGATGGTCGGCGTTGTTTTCAGAGTCACACCCAAATCTTCATAGGTCACCTGGGGAATGGTGGCGCTGGTTCCTCCCGAATACTGCTGCAGCAGGCTGGCCACGCTTACGCCGTTGATGGTTGCGTTGCCCACTGAGGAACCGAGCCCACCGGCGGTTGACAAGCCGGTGGTATAGGACGAGGTCACGATCGGGTAGCGAGTGCCCTCGCGGAAGGTCGCTGACTCGCGGTCTCCCACCCGCTGCTGCACGTCGTCGAGCGCCCTGGTATCGCTCGAATTCAGGCCCAGGTTGAACATGACGTTGGTCGGCCCCGACACCCCGGTCATGAACGCCCCGTTTCCGAAGACTCCAATCAGATTCGCTGCCAAGCTGTTCTTCACCAGCCCCAGGTAGATCAACCCCAGCGCGATTTGGAGGTTGGTTGCACCGGAAGGAATCACCCCCTGTGCAATCCCCTGTTGGACCAGCGCCTGGTTTGCGTTCACAATCTGGGTCGCGGCCTCATCGACATTAAAGACACTAAACTGGGTCGGAATGGTCCCGCCGGCGTTGGTCATGCGGGTCCGGTCGATCTCGTACAGCTTGACCTCGACCATTACCTGACCGCCGGAATCGATCAGGTTCTTGAGCGTCTGGTTCAATGGATCAAGCACGTCTTCCGGCGCGCGCACAACAATGTTCCCAAGATGCGCCTCGATCTTCGTCAAATTGAAGATGCTCTTCGCCATATTCACCAGATCGGTAAGCTGCGCTGCCGTGTATCCCGGCACATAGATCGTCTCCTGCAACTGGCTTTGCAGGCGGTCGCGGTTGACCTTGTCGTCCCTGGCAACCACAATGCCGGTCGGATCCACCGGTACCGCAAAGGCATGGGTCATGCTCAACAGCACATCCATTGCCTGGCGGTAGGTCACGTTCTCCAAGTCGAAGCGCACGCTCTTCATTTCGATGGAGTCATCCACGGCCGCGTTAATCCCATAGGCTGCCGCCACTTCACGGAGCACGTCGGCGGAGGCTCCACGCAGATGGAAGTCCTTGACGCCTGCGGTTGGAGTAACGTGGATGGCGCCCGCCAGGTCCGGCGCCTGAATCATGGGAGACTGATCCGCCACGGCGCCGGCGATCAGGTTGGTGCGGTCCACCAGCGAAGCGTCCGCAGCGTTCCCGGTCGCTTTGCCGGATGCGGCCTGGCCTGGAGGCGCGGCGAGCGGCTGCGGCGCACTCGCGTTGCCGATGTAGATGCTGTGCTCGGCGACAATGGGATTCTGCGGATCGATGGCTTTTGCCTCTGCGAGCAGGGTTTCCGCCTTCCCCTGGTCTCCTGCCTGCCGGGCTTTGGTTGCCTGCTGCACCAATTCGGTCAACCGGTGCTGGCGCGTCACTGAGATTGCGATGGCATAATTGCGATTCGCAGGATCGAGCGTCAGGGCGCGCTTGAACTCGCTCTCCGCAGCGTTCAGGTCATCGTGTTCCAGCTTCCTGGCGCCGGCCAGATACGCGTCTTCAGCTTCGCGCAGTTGGCGCTTTCCCGGTGTCGGCCCACTGGCATCCGCGCCCACAGCCATCACAGCGGTTCCCACGGCGGCGGCCTGGTCCGGCTCGGCGGCAGCGTCTGGCGCCGGTTGCGGCGTAGCTGGCTGCGCCGCCCCATCGGCAGGCGGGTTCTGGGTCGCGCCTGTCTGCGCCCCGGCCTGCGTCTCGGTCTGCAGCCCGGCCTGCGTCTCGCCCTGCGCAAAGACTGCGGCGCTCGAAGTCAACACCACGAGACAGCAGAGCAGCCGGGTGGCAAGCCGGCGATTATTCACAGCCGCGCGAAGATGGTTTGGGCGGATCATCGGATCATCCACTGCTATATTAGACGCGTCGTGGGGGAGAATCGCGCCCATCCCGCGACCCAATACTCGCCCTCAGCTTAAGGTAATTAGAACTGCCGCGCGTTTACCGCGACCGGCATTCGCGGCCGCTGGTCCGCGGCCGGGCGCTGGCCCAACATCGGCCGTTCGCTCATCACCGGACGGCGCATGCCCTTGCGGATCTGCGCGGTGTCCAAATCAAGCTCCGCGAGGGTGCGGCTGAGCGTGTTGCGATGCATTCCCAGTTCAATCGCAGCCTTGCACTGGTTGCCCTTGTGGTGCGCCAGCACTTCCAGAATGTAGCGCTTCTTGAATTGCCGAACGGCATCCGCGTACGCAATGCCTGCACTGTGCATCTGGCTGATAAGGGCGTCCAATTCGCGCTTCAAAGGCTTCCTCGCTTGGTCTCGTTATTAGATGAATCCCTACTGTAGAACACTCAGTGCTGATTGATCCAGTCCGACGGAGCTTGTTTGAAATTAAATGCGCCTGCGGCCATCAGATGTTGAAGGTACTGAGGCACGAGGAAGGATACATCATGCGCGACGGCAAAGAAATAGGGAGTTAAAACCGACGTGGTTACCACCCATGACTGGGGCGCGAAGTTGGTAGTGACCATGAGCACGGCGATGCCGAGTACCAGGCCCCGGACAAAACCAAACACCACTCCGAGGAGGTGATCGGCAAAGCCGAGCCCAACCACGCGGAGCAGCTTCTGCACCAGCAGGCCCGCCAACTCGCACCCGGTTACCGCCAGCGCCACGATCAGCAGATAGGCCAGTATCCGGGCTGTAGCCGTGGAGGAGAGCAGGCGGATGTGAATGATCCAGTCGCCGAGCGCGACGTAGTAGGCACTGGCGATCAGCAATCCGCCGAAGAACCCCGCCAGCCCGAACAGCGTGCGGACAATGCCGCGGCGAAAGGCTATCCCCGTGGAGATCAGCAGAATCGAAATCAGCAGCCAGTCAAGTCCGTTCCAATCAGACAGCCTCATCGTCTCACCCTCGAGAGGTTCCAGTCACCGCTCAATTGCTCAAACACCATCGAAACCACTTTGTCCTGTCAAGAGCCGAAATGCCTCCAGGTATTTCTGTCGAGTACGCGACACAACGTCATCCGGCAGCGCGGGCGCGGGGGCCTGCTTATTCCACGCGATTGACTCCAGGTAGTCGCGCACATACTGTTTGTCGAAGCTGAGTTGCGGTCCTCCCGGAGCATAGCTCTGCGCGGGCCAGTAGCGCGACGAATCCGGAGTCAACACCTCGTCGGCCAGCACAATCCCGATGCCATCGATCCATCCGAACTCGAACTTGGTGTCGGCCAGGATTACGCCTTTCGCCGCTGCATAGCTGGATGCCTTCTTATAAATCTCGAGCGTCAGGCGTTTCAGCGTCGCTGCGGTCTCCTCGCCCACCATCTCTTCGACTTGCGCGAACGCGATGTTCTCGTCGTGTCCGCCCGTATTTATCTTGGCCGCCGGCGTAAAGATCGGCTCCGGCAGTTGCTCCGACTCGCGCAGTCCCGCCGGCAGCCGAATGCCGCAGACGGCTCCGGTGGAGCCGTAATCCTTCCACCCCGACCCCGAAAGGTAGCCTCGCACGACGCACTCCACAGGAAACATCCGCGCCCGCCGTACGATCATGCTGCGGCCGGCAATCTGCTGCTCGAACTTCTGCTGGGTAACGATTTTGTCCGGAGCCAGGGACTCGCCGAATATCCGCTCCGAGCAGGGCGCGAGCTCTTTGGCCATCTCCAGCGGCTCGATTGCGAGAAGGTGGTTTGCCACCGTGTCCTTGAGGAACTGAAACCAGAATGCCGAAATCTGGGTCAGGATCTTGCCTTTATCCGGGATGCCCGACCCGAGCACATGATCGAACGCCGAGATCCTGTCGGTCGCGACAAACAACAACTCCTCTCCCAAGGTGTAAATGTCGCGAACTTTGCCTCGTGCGAGCAGGGGCAGACTGCCGAGATCGGTTGTGAGCAGTGCTTTTGTCATACAAAAACGGTATCACCACCGCATCCGGCTATTGCTTTGAATATGCACTCGCTCAAGCTCGCGACGGCATACAACTTTCGTTACAGAGCGCAAAAGTGAGTCGTAAGGGCTTCGACCAGCGCGGGAATTGTTGATTCTGCGGCCTCGACGTGGGGTGGCAGACCGAGTTCGCGGAGCGCGCGCGACGTAATCGGCCCGATAGACGCGCGGGCAACCGAGGCCGGCAGCGCCAGCCCTGCCGCATCCAACAGAGCCACCAGGTTGGCGGCTGTGGATGCGCTGGTAAAGGTCACGGCATCCGGATAGGCGGCTGCATCGCCAAAGAGGGAAGTGACCGCAGCAAGCGACGCTTCAGGGATGCGGTTCCGGTAGGCCGCGGCCACGGTAACGTCGGCCCCGGCAGCCGCAAGCGCATCGCGGAGAATCGCAGGCGCGTCTTCGGCCAGCACCAGCAGGACGCGGCAACCGCGCATCTCCGGTGCCAGCGTCTGTCCCAGCGCCTCGGCGGTATACGTCGCAGGCATCACGCCGGCGTGCAGGCCGATGGCCTCCAGAGCACGTGCTGTCGCCGGCCCAACCACGGCAATCCGCCTCGGCGTCCCCGAGACGGAAAGAAGCTGTGCCCGCCCGCGGTAGGCGTCGACCGCGTTCGCGCTGGTGAAGACGACCAGGCCAAAGCTCGAAAGCGACGCAAGCGCGGCGTCGAGTGTGGCGTAAGAACTGGGCGGGCCGATCTCGATGGTCGGGATCAGGATCGGAGTTGCGCCGAGGTCGCGCAGCCGGTCGGCCAGTTCCGAGGCCTGGCGCGGCGCGCGCGTAATCAGGATGCGCCTGCCCGCCAGCGGCGGTATTTCGGATGCATCGGACTTCGAGTTGAACCTGTTGGTTATGGCTTCACCCTGCGCCCGAGTACGCCGCACATCTGCGGACGCCCGGACGTGGCAAATTCTACCAGCCGCTTCGGAACCTGGCCGCTCAGAATTAGTCTCGCCACTAAACAGCCGGATTGGGCCGGCGGCGTCTAAGGGAATGAGAGACTGCTCGCGGAGATCGATTCTGTGCGAGTGGAGGCGTACCATGGCAAGGATGAGGCGCCTGATCGCGGTTGCGATAGTGGTTACTGGAGTGGCATTCCCCGTCTGCGCCCAGCGCGGCGGCGGCGGGCATGGCGGCGGAGGCCATAGCGGCGGCGGCTTTGCCGGTCGCAGCGGCAGTTTCGCCAGTCACAGCGACGGATTTGTCAGCCACAGCGCGCCGGCGTTTCGCGGCAGTTATGCCCCGATGAGCCGCCCAGGCTTGATGGGATCGCCGCAGGCCAGCAGCAGCCGGCTTAGCCCAGCTCCGGGCGCGACGCTGGCAAGGCGGGCTCCAATCTACTACCGGCGTCCTCCGATTTATCCGGCGGGGGATCGCTATCGCCTGCCCTACGTGTCGTACTACGGGGCGGGATACCCCTACGTCTATGGCGCGGCAGGGTGGATCGGCCCCGATTGCTATGACTTCCCCGACTCCGCCGGCTGCGGCTACTACGACGACTCCGCCTACGCCAACCAGGTGGTTGGTCCGCCGCCGCCAGCCGACTATCCGCCCGGGCCGTATGCCGCGCCACCCGGCGAGCAAGCCGGCGTTGCACCGCCCGACGCGTACCGGCCCGCTTACGCGCAGCCGCAGCCTGCGCCCGAGCCTGAGAGCGCCGTCACGCTGGTGTTCAAAGACGGTCGACCCAATGAGCAGATTCACAACTACATACTGACGCGGACGACACTTTACGTGCAGGACGAACACCGCCGCGAGATTGCCGTGGCGGACCTCGACCTTGCGGCCACGCAAAAAGTCAACAAGGACGCGGGTGTCGACTTCCAGCTTCCGGGCGGCGGCAGATAAACCCTTACTGACACCTGAGAACTCACAACTGACAACTCCTCAATATTCCTTTCATAATGGGACAGTAGGGTTGCGGTATCGGTGGAGATGACGCATATGAAACGGATACTTGCAGTGTGGGTGTGTGCGTGGACGTTGCTTTGGGCGTCGGTGGGGTTGCAGGCGCAGACTATGGCGGCCAAGCCGGCAGCCGCCGCACCGAAGGTCGCGTACTACTTCGACCCGGTGGTGCTGGACCTGCCCGACCTGATTCCCAATCCGCCGGCGGTGGATTCAGCGGCGAACCAGGCCGAACTGGCCGAACTGCATCGGATCGAGGCGGCGCGGACGTCCGCGCAGGTGGCGGCCGCGAAAGCCGACGAGAACGAAGAGGATATGTTCGCCTTCAAGAGCGTGCTCGGCGCGGGGTTCAGTCCGGACGCGCTGCCCATCACCGCGGAGCTTGGCGTACACGTGAAGAACGAACAGAGCGTTGCGGGCGGGGCCCTGAAGGCCGTCTTCGCGCACCCGCGGCCCTACCAGACCGACAAGACGCTCCATCCCGTCTGCGGGCTGACGGAGGCGGCGAACTCCTACCCCAGCGGCCATGCGCTGACCGGCTATCTGGAAGGCCTGACGCTGGCGGAAATCGTCCCGGAGAAGCGTACGCAGATCCTGGCGCGCGCAGACGATTTCGCGCACAACCGGCTGGTGTGCGGCGTGCACTATCCCAGCGACGTCGAGGCGAGCCGCCGCGTGGCGTATGCGGTCTTCGGCTACATGATGGCGACGCCGCGTTTCCAGCACGACCTCGCAGCCGCCAAAGCGGAGACGCGCGCCAAGCTGGGTCTGGCAGCCAAGTAGCTGTGCTGCAACGCCGGCAACCGCATCCTCCGGTTGACTCGGGCGCTCCGGTGGCCTCATGCTTCCGTCCGCGCTCGGAAATGCCTGGGCTGTGTACAGTTGTAGAGGTAGATCCAGGAGAGTTCAATGGTTATGGTTTGCACGAAATGCGGCGCTGAAATTCCCCCTGCAACAACGTTTTGCCCCTCCTGCGGGGCTGAAATCGGAACGCCTGCAGCGCCGCCGGCATTCTCTGCTGCTGCCCCAGTTCCCGCTCCGGCGTACGGGCAGCCTGCTCCGCCGAAGAGCGGTGGAGCGTTGAAGGTGGTGCTGATCGTGGTGGCAGCGGTGGTGGTGCTGGGTGTGCTGGGCGTGGGAACCGTGGTTTATGTGGGCTATCGCGCGCTCCATGCTCCCGGCAACTCGGTGTCGGTGGGTCCATCGGTGCAGGTCAGCGACACGGACCTTGGCGTCGTCCTCTATCCCGGCGCGGCGGCCAAGCAAGGCGCGGGCGTCAAACTGAAGCTCGGCAACACCGTGATGGTGAGCGCGACCTACACCACCACCAGCCCGGTCAGCGCCGTGGAGGACTTCTACCGCAACCAGGTTGGCGGGCAGGCGATCGAGAGCAAGAGCGTGCGCGGCACTTCGTTCGAATCGGTTACGACCAATGGCGCGCAGAAGAACAGCCTGGTGGTGACGATAAGCCCCAGCTCCACCGGCGGACTGACCCAGATTGTGATTCTGCACACAACGTCGGTTACGCCTTAGCGCGGTTGACGCGATGTTTGCGATTCGGGTAGGCTCATGGCTCTCCGGGCTATCCGAATTTCCGCGCGCGCTCACGCCGATGGCCGGGCTAACTCCAAAGGAGAATTCAAATGGCCGGTTTCTGCACGAAATGTGGCGCTTCTGTTCCCTCGGCAACAGGTTTCTGTCCAACTTGCGGTGCCCCGGTGGGGTCTCCGCTGGCAACGCCTTCGCCGCAGCCGCCCGTGGTCGCAGCAGCACCGCCGGCTGCGGCTGCTTCCGCGTACGGGCAGCCGCCAGCGGCCGGCGCGTATGTTGCTCCGCCAAAGAGTGGCGGCGGCGCGCTGAAGATCATTCTGATCGTGATTGCAGTCGTGGTCGTGCTGGGTGCGATCGGGGTGGGCATCGTAGGATATGGATTCTATAAAGTGGCGCATTCGGTCACGACCGATAGCAAAGGCAATGGGACGATTTCGGTGCCTGGCATAGGAGCGATTTCGGCGGGCAAAAACGTGGATGTGAGCGCGGCGGACCTGGGCGTGCCGCTGTATCCCGGGGCGACCGTCGGCGAGGGAGGCATGCACATGACGCTGCCTACCGGCTCGGTGGTAACGGCCGTCTACGACACCAGCGATTCGGTGAGCTCGGTGGTGGCCTTCTATAAGGGCAAGCTGGGCGCGAACGAGTCGGACATCGATACCGCCAACGGCAGTGTGCTCACCTCGGGCGATCAGGGCGCGAATGGCAAGAGCGGCATCGAAATTACGGTTGGGCCTGGCACAGGGAACAACAGCGGCAAGACCCAGTTCGTAATCGTGCACACGACTTCGACACAGTGACGGTTTAGGATCGCGACGAAGAAACAAGGAGGGCCAGGGATGGGGTCCAGGCGAGGCGTGCTGCTGGACGGCAAGGGACGCCAGGTTGCCGCGGCCGCTGCTGTGGCACTGCTTGGAGCCTGTGCGGTGGTGAGTGCTGTCTTTGTGCTGTCGGTTTGGCACTCCCTGCATCGTCCGCTCGGCAGCGACGCGCAAGCCGCGCGCGTGGCGTTGGGTGTCTCCATTTATCCCGGAGCGACGGCTCGGATGGAGCGGATAGCGGAGTTCAGGGACGCCAATAGCGTGGAAGCGATTGAAGAGTATACGACGGGGGATCCGCCGAGCGCCGTGCTGGATTTCTATCGTGCGAGGCTCAGAGGCCGAGTCCGCGAGTCAATGACTGGACTGGGCACAACGCTTGATTCCATGCGAGTGAATGGAGACGCGACAGACGACATCCTGGTGTTTGTGGGGCCGGACTCGCAGGTGGATAGCGGGTTTACGAAGATTGCGATCGCTCACAGGCATTGGACGAGGCCGGGGCAGTGGTCCGGGCCGCTACGCTTATGCCGGAAGATCGGCAGATAGCAGTTCAAGTGCGCCACGGGATTTGAGGTCTGCGGCGGCCTGCAGGCCGAGAGTGTGGGCGGCGATGCCGACAGGCGCCTCGGAGGACAGGCAGATCATGCGTTCGCCGTCCGGCGCCAGCACCTGGGCGTGAAGGCGCCAGGCGATGGTTTCGCTGTCCTCGCGGATGGGCGAGCAATGGACACCGATGGGGATGGAACAGCCGCCGCCGAGGGCGTCGAGGACCGTGCGCTCGGCTTCGATTGCGAAGCGCGTCTCGGCGTGGTCGAGCGCAGCGACAGCGCTGCGGACGTAGTGGTCGCGGCCGGGCTCGGCAAAGACGGCGTAGCTGGCCGCGCGTGTCTCCAGCGCTAACGCGCCCTGGCCGGGAGCGGGGCATAGCTCGTCGACGGCGAAGCGCTGGTGAACCCACTCGGCGCGGCTGAGGCGGTCAAGCCCGGCGGAGGCGAGCACCAGGGCATCGCATTGGCCTTCGGCGAGCTTGCGCAGGCGGGTGTCGATGTTCCCCCTGGTTTCGACGAAGGTCAGGTCGGGACGCAGGGCGAGAAGCTGGGCGCGGCGGCGCGGGCTGGTGGTGCCGACGCGGGCGCCCATGGGCAAGGTGTGCAGCGCCCAATACTGCTCGCAGACGAAGGCATCGCGGGCGTCGACGCGCGGAGGGATGGCGGCGAGCGTAAAGCGCGGATCAAGCTCGGTGGGCAGGTCCTTCAGCGAGTGGACGGCGAGGTCGATGCGGCCCTCGGCGAGCGCCTCTTCAATCTCCTTGATGAAGATTCCCTTGCCGCCCGGTAGCGGCGCCAGGGCGGGCTGGCCGTCCGCGTTGTCGGGCTGCTGCATTCTGTCGCCTGTAGTCCGGATGATCTCGATGTCGACGGCGTGGCCAAGGTCGCGGAGCTGCGCGGCGATGTGATTGGCCTGCCAGAGCGCCAGTTGCGACCCGCGGGAGCCGATGCGGATGGTTTCGGTCATGTCAGTTCAAGGATACCCGGGTTCTGCCATTCCCGGCGTCCGCCGCTCGATGCCCCCATGTCTTTCCGGCAGAAGGGCGGAGCGCGTCAGCCCCGCCCCTTCACCGCTCGAGCTACGCTGCCTGCGACATTTTCTTCATCCGCTGTTCCATTACTTTCGGCGAAACATCCTCGATATGGGTGGCAACACTCCAGAAATGCCCGAAGGGGTCCTGAATAAATCCGGTGCGGTCTCCGTAGAACTGGTCCTGGACCGGCTTCATGATCTTCGCCCCTTCGGCGGCCGCTCGTTCCACCACCTTGTCGACGTCGGGGAGATAGACCAGCAGGCTTACCGGGCTGGCGCCGATTGTGGCGGCGCTGGAGTGTGCGTGACCCATGCTGGGGGTTTCGTCGGCCAGCATGATGTGTGAGTTGCCGATCTTCAGCTCGGCGTGGCCGATCCTGCCATCGGAGCCGGGCATGCGCATCACTTCTTTGGCGCCGAAGACGTTCTTGTAGTAGTCGATTGCTTTGGCCGCGCCTTTGACGATCAGGTACGGCGTAACGGAGTTGTAGTCCTTTGGAATGTACGAGACTTTGGCCATGACGTTTCTCCTCTGAATACAGGCTGGAGGTGGAGGTTTTATGGCGTGCACGCGGTCGGCGATACCGTTCCGTTGACGTTCCTTGGTGCGCGATTCCGAGCAGAAATCAAAGCCGCCGCGTGCCCCATCCGGCGTACGAGCGAGCAAATCTACCTTACTCTTCCGGCGGCGCGCTCGCCAACCCATCGCCCGATGTGCAAGAGATTCAATGGGCTTCCGCCGGACCGGAAAACTCTTGAATTATGTGAGGCGTGCGAAGCGGCGCGAAGATTCAGGGAAATCGATTCCGGTGGCAAACCAGGCGATGGCACTGCATCCGAGCGCCATGAGAGCTGAACTGAGCCGGAAAGGGGCGAGCGGAGGAATCGGGGAGCTGCTGACGGTGGTGATTGCGGCCCCGGCCACGCCGAGCACAATCGCAATCCACTGGTAGAGATGGAGGCCGGCGATGGTTGCGGTCTGCGGCTCGCCGCGGTAGGCCTCCTCCACAAAGCGCCCGGCGCTCGAAAGGAACAGATAGGCGCCGACGATCATCGTGCTCGCAGCGTGTAACTGGAGCAGGCGCAGCAGGGCCAGTTCGACGACACAATTCCAGAGGATGGAATAGACGGGCGTGGCGTGGACGGGAATTCCGGACAGGTTCGCCAGCCGGCACACGCGGGTATGCGGTTCGGTGTAGCGGATTCCGGGCACGGAACGCGCGATGCGCCCATGGCAGCACCCCTGGACAAGACAACGCAGGCGGCCGATGCCCTGGATCACAGGTACACCCACGGAGATGGCGGCGAGGACGGTCCATGGATTGGCGTGCAGGAGAAGTGTGGATGCAACCGCCGCCGAGACTCCTCCGACGACCGAGCCGTAGTAGCCCATGGGACGAAGCAGCGATGGTGAGCCTTCCACCCACTGCGCCCACAGTGCCGCTCCGACGATGGCGGAGAGGAAAAAACTGATGCTGATAAGTTGCAGGCCGGGACCGAGCAGGGTGTCGATGATGGTCATGCCGAAGAGGACGCCGAGAGCGGCGTAGCCCCCGTGGTTGATGATCCGAACCGGCCCGATCCGCCACTCCCTCCACGAATTGGCGATGTGTTCCGCGGCCCCGAGGATAGCCTTCCATATCTGCGGCATACGGATGACTGCAAGATACGCGACGGCTCCCGCGAGTACGTCGGCGATGGAATGCATGCCGGTGGTGATGCAACTGACCGCGACGAACAGTGCCCACGTCCACCATAGGAACCTCTTCCGGCGGCTCCCTTCGGCCAGCGCCGACGCCGCGATGAAGGCCCACACGACGTGGAAAGACGGAAAGGCCGCGTTCCCCGAATAGGGGGTATGCTCCCAGAGCAGCAGGCGCCCGAGTGCCGTAGCAGGATGAAACTCGCGTGGCGGAACATAGAACGGCAGCAACAGATACAGCGGGAAGATCAGCGCCATGGAGATGAGTCCGCGCTGCGCAAAACGCCGGAGCGCGCTTCCGGAGCGGGCAAGCAGCGGAACGAGAAGAACGACGACGTAGGTGCTGGCGTAGAACAGCTCGGTCTGCTCGATCACGGGCCAGTGCTTCTCGAATGGCAGGTACGTGCCCATCCAATCGGGCGCCTTGCCCAACGCGCCGAGCATTTCGAACACGGCCAGCCAGGGCAGCAGCACCACCGGATAAGTGCGCAGGCGCTCCACCAGCGACGGTGCCTCGGCCCGGTCGCGTGGAAGCCAGGCGGAGAATGTCCGTACACCAAAACGCCGGTTCAGATCGGGCAACTCATAGCCCAGCACCAGGGCGGCGCAGGACAAGGCAACCGCCGGCGTCACCAGCCAGAGGCCACTGGCCGAGCCGGAGAAGATGGTCACGCCGGCGCAGGCGATCAGGAAGCCTCCGTAGATGGGATGGGGAACGAGACTGTAGATGTTGTTCTCGACAAAGCGTGGCGGCGGGAATGCGTTCATCGGCAATCCGCCGCCGTAGATCCACAGCGACACCATTCCCAGGGCCATCATCAGGACGCCGAATGCGATCAGCGTCGCGCCCCAGAGCACGGAATGCAGCGCCGGCAGAGGGATTTGGGCGGAGGCGCGGGCCCATGCCACCAGCGCGAGCGGGACCACGGCGACAAAGAGGACTCCATAGAGAGCTTTGGCTATTCGAGAAGGGGCTAACAGTTCCAATCGACGACCTCATGAATGACCCAGCCGTGGCTTTGATGGCCCTGCTTGTCCAGCGTCCCGCGGCTGCGCCACTTTTTCTCGTCGATGTCGAAGAGCGAATGGGGAAGCAGGCTGCGAAGCATGGGGGCGCCGGGCAGAATGGTCGAGCCTAACCGGCCGGCGCGGAGCGGGAACAACTCGTCTATGTGCAAGGTTGCGTCGTCGAGGGAGATTTCGGCGTCGGAGATGGAGCGCGGTTCGCACGTGTGGCCGTTGTGGACGGCGAGGCTGGTGGAGTAGGGGCCCGTCCAGTCGATCCAGGCCAGCGTGTCTTGCGGCGACACAAACCGCCCCCATCGAAGCCGGCGCAAGGGCAACTGCCAGGGAGGCAATGTCAGGGTAAGGCATTCTGCGTAGCCCAAACCGTTCAGTTCGCAATCCCCCACGGTGACGTGTGCAAACGATCCCGGCTGGAGGCAGTTCCAAAGCACCGATCCGCGTGACTCCTGGTACACGGTGTGCTGGACTGGGGCAGCCGTAGCCTTCCATGTTCCGCTGACCTTCATCTGCGGGAACTCCACGACGATAAGGTCGTCGTGGGGAAGGAGGCGATGGCGCTTCATGGAGGATTGCGTGGTGATGGTGTGGCCGTCCGCCAGCAGAACGCTGCTGTAGGACGCATGGATGCCCCGCCAGCGCAGGTCGGCGCAGTAGAGAATCGCAGTCTCGCCAGTCTCCGTGACGCAGTCCATGTACCACTTGACCAGCGTGAAAGCAGGTTCGGACACCGCGGGCTTCATGGTTTCGGAGGGCATGGGGCGATGACTTCGAGAACGCGGCGATTATATTCGTTTCCCGCGCTGCAAACGCCTGCGCCCTCGATTGCCGCGTCCGCTAATCGCTGTGGCCGGCGCAGTGCAACACTCCCAGATAGGCGCTCCACGGGCCGACCGCGTCGCGGTACTGGTGCGCCATTACCCGCGAGAGTTGATGCAGATGGGTCAGGTCGTGTACAGCCCACGTCGCCAACAATTGGCCTAGTGTCACCACCCCCAGCTCCGGATGCGTTCCTCGCCGCTCAAAATCCTGCGGCCCCAGGTTAAGCGCCTCAAGCGCAGCCAGATTCTGCTTGCGCAGGCGGGCGAACTCGTCCAGCAACTGGTCCAGCGACTTACCTTCGCTCTCATTGAACTGCTGAAAGCGGTCGAACGGATCGAAGGCACGTGCTTCGCCATTCTCCAGAATGATCCGAGCCCGTGGCATCCAGTCCGTTCGCTCACCGGCGATCAGATGGCCGACAATGTCAAAGGGGCTCCATGTGTTTTGCCCCTCATTATGCTGCACCCAGGAGTTGGAAAGACCGCGCAGCAGCGCGTCGAGGGCTGAGGGAGTCCGAGAAAGAACAGCAACCGCGTCTGGGAGGTTGAATTGGCGTATGTCTGGCATACATAGGTAGATGCCGAGCCGGCAGATTGGGCTCAGGCAGAGTGAATGTGCAGCCGCGACGGGGGCATAAAACCGTGCATCCTCTACAATGATTCGGTTGAGGATTTGTGAATTCAGGATGAAGAAGTTGAGGGGCCAGATGAGCAACAGGAGTGCATTGCGGATGGGAATGACGATGTTGGCGGGTGCGGTGGCGCTAGGTGCGGGTGCGAACGGCGCAGCGGGACAGGCCAGTTCCGGGCAGGCAGCGGCGTTTGGGCCGGGCAATCCGTTTTATGCGGCCAGCACGCTGCCGTACCATGCTCCTCCGTTCGACAAGATCAAGGACACGGACTACCAGCCGGCGCTGGAGGCCGGGATGGCCGAGCAGTTGAAGGAGGTCGAGGCGATCGCGAACAACCCCGCGCCGCCGACCTTCGAGAATACTCTGGTGGCGCTGGAGAAGAGCGGGCAACTCTACGAGCGCGTGCAGGAGGTCTTCGACGGGGTGACGCAGGCCAACACCAACCCCACGCTGGACAAAGTGGACGAGATCGAGTCGCCCAGACGGACGGCGCACGACGATGCCATCTTTCTGAACGAGAAGCTGTTTCGGCGGGTCGCCGCAATTTACAAGCAGATGGATGTGCTCGGGCTGGACGCAGAATCCAAGCGGCTGGTGGAGGTCTATTACAAGAAGTTCGTCCATGCGGGTGCGAATTTGTCGCCGGCGGACATCGTCAAGCTGAAGAAGCTGAATGAGGAAGAATCGACGCTGGAGAACAGCTTCCGGCAGAAGCTGCTGGCAGCAACCAAGGCCGAAGCCTTCTCCACCACGGACAAGAGCGCGCTGAAGGGGCTGAGCGCCGCGGAACTTGCGGCAGCGGTCGAGGCAGCCAAGGAGCGCAAGGTGCCGGGCTATGTTCTGCCGATGCAGAACACGACGCAGCAGCCGATCCTCTCTTCTCTTGAGGACCGGGCGACGCGGCAGGCGGTCTTTGAAGACTCGTGGAACCGGACTGAGCGCGGCGGGGCGAACGACACGCGGGAGACGATTGTGCGACTGGCGCAACTGCGGGCGGAGAAGGCGAAGCTGCTGGGCTATGCGAACTTCGCGGCGTGGACTCTGGAGGACCAGATGGCGAAGACGCCCGAGGCCGCGGTGAAGTTCATGGACGCGCTGGCACCGGCGACGGCGGCAAAGGCGGTCGAGGAGGGGAAGGATATCCAGGCTGTCATTGACGCGCAGAAGGGCGGCTTCCAGTTGCAGCCTTGGGACTGGGAGTTCTACTCCGAACAGGTACGGAAGGCGAAGTACGACCTGGACGAGGCGCAGGTGAAGCCGTACTTCGAGGTCTGGAATGTGCTCCAGAACGGGGTGTTCTACGCGGCCAATCAGCTCTACGGAATAACCTTCAAGGAACGCAAGGACATTCCCGTCTATAACGCTGATGTGCGGGTATTTGAGGTCTTCGACGCGAACGGAAAACCGCTTGCGCTGTGGTACGGCGACTACTTCAAGCGCGACAACAAAGCCGGTGGCGCATGGATGAGCAACTTCGTCGAGCAATCGAAGCTGCTGGGCACGCTGCCGGTGATTTATAACGTCGCCAATTTTCCCAAGCCGGCAGCAGGCGAGCCCGCGCTGATCAGCTTTACGGATGTGACGACGATGTTCCACGAGTTCGGGCACGGGCTGCATGGGATGTTCTCGAATTGCGAGTATCCGCTGCTTTCAGGCACGGACGTTCCGCGCGATTTCGTGGAGTTTCCGTCGCAGTTCAACGAGCACTGGGCGAGCTATCCGGCGGTGTTCGACCACTTCGCAAAGCACTACAAGACCGGTGAGCCGATGCCGGCGGAGCTGGCCGCGAAGATTCGCAAATCGGAGAAGTTCAACCAGGGTTACCTGCTGACGGAGCTGCTGGCAGCAGCGGAGCTCGATATGCAATGGCACGTGATTCCGGCGGATGCGGCGGCGGTGAAGCCGGACGCGTTTGAAAAAGACGCGCTGGAGAAGAAGGGCCTGTGGCTGGAGACGGTGCCTCCGCGCTACCGGTCGACATACTTCCAGCACATCTGGAGTGGAGGCTATGCCGCGGGCTATTACGCGTATCTGTGGAGCGAGATGCTGGATGATGACGCGTACCAGTGGTTCGAAGACCATGGCGGAATGACGCGCGCAAACGGCGATCGGTTCCGCACGATGGTGCTGTCGCGAGGGAATACGGAGGACCTGGCGAAGTTGTACGCGGACTGGCTGGGGGCGGAGCCGACGACCGGGCCGATGCTGAAAGACCGCGGCTTGGAGTAGGGCAGTTCTCAGTTGTCAGTTCTCAGTTGTCAGTTATCGGGCAGGGGGAAGTCTGTGGCTGATCCCACATCTCAGAAGCGAGATGTGGGGTACCCGGCAGCATTGTCTTTACGCGGGTGCAGCGGGTTCGGCGACGGGATCCCGCCCTGGCGGAGCTAGGACGGGGCACCCGCTAGCCGGCGGGGACTTCGTGGGTGGGAGCGGCGTCGAGGGCTTCGATGAAGAGGCCAGCCCAGCGGGCGACGGGTTCGGCGTAGGCGCCGGTGATGGGGTCGCGGCTGCCTTCGAGGGTTGCGAGCTGGACGGCGAAGTTGCCGACGGTGGAGCTTTCGGGCGAGCCGCGATAGACCTCAAGCTTGGTGGCCTGCTGGGTGAGGCGATTGAGGAAGGCGTTCTGATTGGCGCCGCCGACGATGAAGAGGCGTTTAAGGCGCTTGCCGGTGAGGAAGGCGACGCGGTCGAGCACCTTGGCGTAGCGCGCGGCCAGCGAGTGGAAGATGAGGCTGGCGAAGGCGGGCGCGTTGGCGAGGGACTCGTCGAGCGGAGCGAGGCCGCGCTTGACGCGCTGGGCGTTGATGCGCTGGGGCATGCGTTCGGGCAGGAGCAGGTCGGGGTCGTCGACGTCGAGGATGCCTTCGGGACAGGGGGTTGCTTCTGCCGCGGCGCAGAGCTCGGCAATGTGCCAGACCTTGCCGTCGAGCGCCCACTGGTCCGTGCATTGGCGGATGAGCCACATGCCGTTGACGTTTTTGTGGAAGCAGATGCGGTCGCCGACGGCGCCGAGGTTGGTGAAGTTCTCAGCCTGGGCGGCGGCGTTGTTGCGGGGCTGCTCGATGAGCGTGCCGACCAGTGACCAGGTGCCGGAGCTGATGTAGGCCCATTCGTTGCCGATGGCGGGGATGCCGGCGACGGCGGATGCGGTGTCGTGGCAGGCGGGCGCGATGAGGGCGGTATCGGCGAAGGCGGGCAGTTCAGAGAGCGGGCCCGAGAGTTTGCCGATCTCGGTGCCGGGCGGGACGAGCTTGGGGGCGCTGGCGAGGTCGAGGTGAAGGCAGTTGAATATCTCGCGGCACCACTGCTTTTTGTAGAGTTCGACGAGTTGGGTGTGGGTGGCGTTAGTGTACTCGGCTACGCGGGCGCCGCCCCAGTGGGAGAGCAGGTACTCGGGCAGGTTGAGCCACTGCTCGCCTTCGGGAAGGCCAGCGAGCTGGTCGGCGTGGAGCTGGTAGACGGTGTTGAGAGGCAGGATCTGGATGCCGGTGAGCTCGCGCATGCGCTCCATGCTGCACTTGCGGTGCGCGGAGCGCTCGGATTTAACGGTGCGCGGATCGCGATAGCAGAAGGGGTCGGCGAGCGGGAAACCGACAGCGTCCACGCGGACGTAGTCGACGGCCCATCCGTCCACGGCGACGGAGCGAATGCCTTCGGAGGCGAGCTCAGCGCAGCGGCGCATACCTTCTTCGACACCGTTGACGATACCGTTCAGGTCCCAGCGCAGGCCGCCATCAATCTCGCGGGGGTTGTTGGGGAAGCGGTGCACCAGTTCGATGGACGCGCGGCCGTTCTTCCAGCGCAGTAAGGAGACGCGGCAGCTCTCCGCGCCAAGATCGACGGCTATTGAGGCTCTCTGGTCATTGGGTTTCAGCGGTCTTCCGAGCGAACTCTTCATGGGGTCTTTCTCATCGCAAAAATGCCTCGGTGAGGCCTCCATCTACGGGGAAGATGTGGCCGGTGGTGCAGGGCGTGTTGGGTCCGGCCATAAAGAGGATGGCCTGGGCGCAGTCCTGAGGGTCGATGGGTTGTCCGGTCAAGGTGCGCCGGGCATAGAACCGGGCGAGCTCGTTGCGGAGATCCTCGTCGCTCGCACTTTCATCGTAGACCAGGTTGTATTTTTTCAGGCTGGCGATGACGCGGTCGCGGGGGAACATGGTGGAACCCTTGACCACGGTGGCGGGGCTGATGGCATTGACGCGAATCCTGGGCGCATAGGTGATGGCGAGTTCGCGGACGAGATGACTGAGGGCGGCTTTGCTGACGTCGTAGGCCTCGGTGCCGCGCTTGGCGACTACGGCGTTCGCGGAGCTGGTGAGGACGACGCTGGCGTCGATGCCCTGCGCACTGAAGATGGGCTCGGCCTCGTCGGTGAGCATGAAGTTAGCGGTGACGTTGATCTCCAGCGTCATGCCCCACATGACATCGGTGATGATGCCGTCGGGCGAGGCGGGGAAGATTGCGGCGGTGTTGATGAGGATGTCGAGGCCGCCGAACTGGCGGACGGTTTCGTCGAGCGCGGCGCGGATGGTCTTGCGGTCGCGGATGTCGATCTTGACCGAGGCGACGGCCTCCTTGCCGGCGATGGCCTGGGCCTCCGCGCAGACGGCTTCCGCGGCCTTGGTGTCGCGATCGGCGACCATGATGTGGGCTCCGCGCTGGGCCGCGAGCAGAGCGACTTCGCGACCGATGCCGCTGCCTCCGCCGACGACCATCATGATGCGGCGGCTGAGTTCCTTCTCCGGGGGCTGACGGCGGATCTTCGCCTCTTCGAGCTTCCAGTACTCGATGCGGAAGGCTTCGGAGGCGGGCAGGGCGACATAGTTTGCGTAGGTCTTGAAGGCGCTGGCGGGTGCGGCGGCACCGGCCTGAGGAATCTCCTTGCAGTCGACTCCGGCACCGAGCGCTCCGGCTCCCTGCATGACGCCGATGGCGTTGGTGTAGAACTCGCCGGTGATGCGGGACTCGGTCTTATTCTTGCCGAAGCTAAACATGCCGATGCCGGGCACGAGGACCACGGTGGGGCTGGCGTCGCGGATTTTAGGCGAGTCGGGAAGGGCGTGGGCCTTGTAGTACTGGGCATACTCGGCGCGATAGGTTTCAAGCGCCAGGTCGATGAGTTCGTCGAGGTCCGCGACGTCGCCGGCGGGGTCCCACTTGACGAACATGGGGCGGATTTTGGTGCGGATGAAGTGGTCGGGGCAACTGGTGCCGAGGTGGGCGAGTTGCTCGGCGTGGGCCGAATTGACGAAGTCGAGGACGAGCGGGGAATCGGTAAAGCTGCCGATAACGCGCTGCTTGCGCGAGACCGCGCCGCGCAGGTGGGGCATGATCTTGAGGGCGATGGCGTTGCGGGAAGAGGGTTCGCGGCTGGCGAACTTGCTGCCGCCGAAGGGCCGGTATCCCGCGGTTTCAGCGTGGACGGCGATGAACTGGCCGAGTTGGTCGATGATGGTGATGGTATTGAGATAGCTCTCGCGCTGGGTTTCGCCCCAGGTAAAGAGGCCGTGGCCGCCGAGCACTACGCCGTCGCAGCCGGGGGTTTCGCGCACGATGCGGCGGAGCATCATGCCGAGTTCGAAGCCGGGACGCTGCCAGGGGAGCCATGCGAGTTTGTGGCCGAACTCCCGGTTGAACTCATCCATCTTGATTCTGCCGTTGGCGGAGGCGGCGAGGGCGATTCCCCAGTCGGGATGTAGATGATCGACGTGCGGGAAGGGAAGGTAGCCGTGCAGCGGGGTGTCGATGGAGGGGGCGACGGGATTATTGCCGAAGGTGCACTGGGCGTAGAGATCGACCAACTCGTCTTCGTACTCGACCCCGCGGTAGACCTTTTCGAGTTCGAGCAACTCGTCGAGACGAAGGGTGGCGAAGCCGGAGCGCTTGATGCTGCCAAGATCGCCGCCGCTGCCTTTGACCCAGAGGATCTTTCGGGTGACGCCATCGAGAGGGTCAACCTGATCGATTTTGGAGCTGGTGTTTCCGCCGCCGAAGTTGGTGATGCGCAGGTCGGAGCCGAGGAGGTTCGATCGATAGCGGAGCAGTTCGGGAGGGTCGAGCTTCGCGGCGGCTGCTTCATCCCACTTATCGTCGAGAAACCGGAGTTTTGTATTTGCTGTCATGGCGTTGCCTCGACGTTCGGGGACGGGAATTTAATCCCGTCCATCATTCCACATGCGGAGAGGGTAGGGCAATTATGCTTGGAACATGAACTTAGCGATAGCAATACCGGACCTTACGCAGAGGCCGTTGCGACTGACGGTGGAACGCACCATGGCGCTGCCGCCGGATGTTCTCTATCGAGCGTGGACAGAGCAGTTCGACCGCTGGTTTGCAGCGCCGGGAGTGGTTTTGATGAAGGCGGAGGTCGATTCCGTCTTCTTCTTCGAGACGCATTATGAGGGGCAACGCCATCCTCACTACGGACGCTTCCTAAGGCTGGAGCGTGACCGCCTGGTGGAAATGACCTGGCTGACCGGAACGCCAGGCACGCGGGGGTTCGAGACGGTGGTTACGGTAGAGCTGACGCATGAGGGCGCTGGCACGCAACTGCGCCTGACCCACGCGGGATTTCCCGATGAGGAGTCGAGAGACAGGCACGCCGAGGCATGGCCGGTGGTGCTGGAGCATTTGGAACGGCAGATGTCTTGAGGGGTGACTCGAAGGGCCCGAGGCTAAAGCCTCGTTGATTTGGCCTTGTTACCGCGGGAGGGTGTTAAAAGGGTTTGAATTCCGGGAAGGCATGCCCCAGGGGCTAAAGCCCGCGTTGATCTTGTAGCGTGATTGCCGGGACTAAAGTCCCGGCCTATCTTAAGGCCGAGCTTTTAAGCGGCCTCTGAAAGTCATAGTGAGGTGGAAGGCCGGCGTAGTCAGAGGTGAAGCTGTCAGCGGGCCTCGGGGTGTAGCTTCTTCAATCGTGCCTGCGCCTTTTTCTGATCCCTCTGGGTCTTCTTCAACTGCTTCTTCTGTTGCTTCTGGTAGGCCTTCATCGACTTCTCCGCGTTCTTGTGCGCGGGGTTCTGCCCGGGATTGGGAGCAGCAAGGGCAGCGGGCGGCACGGACAGCGCCAGACCGAGAGAGAGCAGCAGACTACGAGCCACGATTTTCGTCACAGGTCACCGAGTATGAGTTCTGGGTGGATTGTACCGCGCAGGCGGCTCGCGACGGGGTATCTTTTCGGGTGCGCGGGCGGATGGTTGCGTGCGCTGGGTGGACCTATTCGGCGGCGATGGCGTCGTTCGCGAAACGCTTCATCAAAGCCTCGGGGATGAGGCCGCTGACGGTGTGCAGGACTCGACCGGAGCGACTGATATAGAGCGTGGTGGGAAGCAGGACAACGTGGCCGAAGGTGTTGCGGACGGGCTTGGAGGTGCGCAGGAGCGGGTAGGAGATGCTGTCCTGGGAGGCGAGAATGCCTGCGTTGCGAAACTCATCGGGGTCGTCTTCGATGCCGATGACGGCGATTTCGGGATGGTCGATTTGGAGGCGTTGAAGCCAGGGCATCTCCGCGCGGCAAGGGCCGCACCATGGCGCCCAGAAGTTGACGATGACGGCCTTACCCTGGGTGGTCTCGGGCGGGAAGGGCGAGCCGTCGAGGTTCTGGAGGGCGAGGCTGCTGATCTGCACGTGGCTGGGCGGCGAGTAGTGGGTGGTGCGGAGGTAGAACCACGCGGCGAAGGCGAGAAAGGCGATGGCCGGAAGCCGCCTGAGCCAGAGTTCGCGGGTGGAGGGCTGGGGTGGTTGGGGTAGGCTCATAGTCATCGCGGGACGCGCGAATTGGTGGAGGCGGCGGGAGTCGAACCCGCGTCCGAAACTACCTTCAACAGAGAGCGTTCATGCTTTTCCCGGGTTCATTTTGTCTCGTCGGCGGAACTTAGAACGGGCGAAGATGCGCCGTCGACCAGCCTGATCGATCTCGTCATTGCCGTCCAGGCGGAACAGCGTTGACCAGCCTACTGTGCGACGATCGGTACCCGCCCGTAGGCGAAGCGGGAGCGATCGGCAGTCTAATTAATTAGGCTGCGAGTGCGAATTGAGGTTCGGCACTTATGGTTTTGGGCGCGATTACGGGTGTACCCACCCCGGCATGCCTCTCTGCCGCAAGCAATCCCGTCGAAGCCGTGACGCCCCC
>Ga0181520_10000488_pt1 | contig 87702 bp, 54 predicted proteins | sample PEATcosm2014_Bin_29_FD_132451 | JGI IMG/M metagenome (GOLD analysis project Ga0181520, IMG submission 132451) | Peatland microbial communities from MTU Mesocosm Facility, Houghton, MI, USA - PEATcosm2014_Bin02_30_metaG | ecosystem: Environmental > Terrestrial > Soil > Wetlands > Peat | place... | reverse complement strand
CCAGTAGGTAATCACAGCGGCTTCACCCAATCCCATGAGCCGACTGTGATTACCTACTGGCCCCCTCCGAAAAAGTGGCTCCCAACTCGCCGCGAAACTGGCCCCCAATTTCGCCGCCTCCGATACGAGACCGCGGGAGACCAGTTGCCGCATCTGATTGGCGTATGCGAGCCATGGCTTTTGATACCGCGGACGCACGGGAGGCTGAGTACTCATGCCAGCACCTCCCGAAGGGTGAGCGCATAAAATAAGCCGTCCTTGATGCACGTCACCCCAGTAAAGGGGGAGAGGTGCGACGGCTGTGTTATCAATAGTATATGGAGGGTCGAAGAATAATGCAAGCGTTGTATCGGCAAATTCTTGGCACGAGTTGAGTTTTCTCTTGGAAATATCGCCCGCGACGAATATATCGCCGGAATCAGGGGTGGGAAATCCAGCGGCACTCTAGGACTGTCGGCACGGCGTATGCGAAAATCCCAAAAATATCGTCTCCCTCGTTTGGACTGTGAAATCTGCTGACGCCCGGTCTGTTGGCGGAGCTTCCCTTCTACGTCGGCGATGCGGAGGACGGAGTTTCGTTTGGTCATGGTACAAACCCAGCCGTCTAGTCCTCGACTTCACGTTCCAAGAGCTTGATCTCGTCCGACGTAAGGTTGAGCAGATGGTAGCGGTAGCCTTGATCCACGGCTGACATGCGACGACCGGCAAAGGGGCGGTCGAGCGGGTCTTTCGGTCCCTTGCCTTCCAGGGCGACGATGAACTGCTCTTTTCCTTCCCGGAAGTCGCCAAGCACGGCGTCGGCGAACTTGCCGTCCACCTGGACGTGCTTTTCCCGGGACATGGTGTGTCGATCGGGATTGTCGGCGGGACGAGCGTAATCCAGCACGCCGCAGAATACGTCGTTCAGAAAGTCGCCCAGGATTTCCTGTTCCTTGAAGCGGTCGGCCTTGCCGCACGACAGCATGTCGGCCCACTTGCCCAGGATGGCCCGGTAATTTTCCACGGGCCGCGGCAACTGGAATACCTTCAGGTGCGGGCGCAGGGCATCAGGTCGGAACAGCGGTTTGGCTTCGACGGGCAAGGTATCCTCCCACGGACGAACGACTCCGCCGACAGGGCAGAGTGGAGCGACGTTTTATTCTAATCGATTGTAGGGGGATTGTCAGCGGGCCAGCCTATCAGTCGTGGCCAACGGCATCTCAACGTGGGCAGATTCGGCAGGTCGTGAGTACGATAACAGTGGGCGGCATCCTCGTGCGGCAGCAGGACGACCGCCGCGGGAGGGCACGGCGGTGGCAGTCGGGCTCGTCGCGCCGCTGAGGATGTCGTTGGGACGCAGCCTGATCGGATCGGACGGGATGGTTAGCCAAGAAATTACTGAGCAGGGAACGGGCGACACGGATTCGGCTACCCTTCCAGTCGGGTTCCCATTGCTGCCATCCCGCCGCTCCTCGGTTGCTTCAATCGGCTTTCCTCGACCGACTTCGGCGAGGCCCCTGGCACCGTGCGGCTATTGCAGCAGGTCGTGGGCCCGATATCAGCGGGCGGCTTCCTCGTGCGAAGGCAGGACGACCACTGTTTCCAGGACGGCGGTCAGGCTCGCCATGTCGACGGGACGCAACCTGGGGGGGCGGGAGAGGGCGCTTAGCCAAAAAGTTGGCTAAGCAGGGGGCGGGCGGCACGGTTTCGGCTTCCTTTCAGAGCGTCCACGAAGAGTGGGATGCCAAGGGACAATGAACCCGCTCGCCGAGATCCTGTTCTATTCCTTCCCCGGCAGCCACAGATTGAACGCCTCCCAGATTTCAGGGTGCATGTCCGCCAGCACCTTGACGACCCACCGCCACTTGGTACCCCGGATCGCTTTCAACGCGCGATCTCGATAGACGCAGGTCTCGACCGCCACGACCTTCGCCTCGTCCACGCTCCAGTCCTCCTTGACCGGAGTGTCTGAAAGCCTCCAGATGGGACAGCCGCTAATGCCTTCCAACTGCGCCGGCAATACCGGGTCGTCGCCAAGGCAGAGCGCCAGATGGAACCGCTCGTCGAACGTCTTCGGCAGAGTGTCCTTTTCGGGGTAAGGGTGCGTGACGTACCGCAACCAGCGCCATTTCGCACTCCGCTTCGCCGAGTCCGCGTGTGCCCATGAGCACGGAAATCCTGCGATAAGATAAGCGCCGGTCGTAAGATCGTCGGTGATCGAGATGCTCGCCCGGTTCAGGAATCTCTTGGTCGTCAGCCCGTCGACGACATGGCGGTCAAGCTCCCAAAGCCCGATGTCCCACAGGTCGTCTCGCTCGTGGCCGACAATCACTCGGCGGGGTTTTTCCGGGTCTCGCACGGTCTGCGTGGCGTGATAATGCCCGTCCAACGGCACAAGGTCCTCGGAATCGCCGTTGTCGATGAGAAGGTGAAGGTCAGGATATGCTTCCTTTGCCTTGTCATAGTCCTCGATCGCATGAGCGGCTGTCACGACGAAGTAATGATCGGAAAACTGCACCAAGGTGCCGGTGGCGTGTTGATGAAGCCCTCCATTGTAGTAGGCAGCGATCGATACGACATGCCGCTGGACGAGCGGGATCATCGCGTCCTGCATGCGGTCGTAGAGTGCCTTGACGTGTTCAGGGATGGTGGGCTCCATCATCGGGTCTTCTATGGCAATAGGTTCACCGGTCACCAAGCGTAGACTTTTGCCTCTTGGACTTCAGCTTGCTTGGTCGAGATCTTCCAGAAAGAAAGCAATATGGACTGACTTGAAATCCGACTGCCCCGGCTGAGGGTCAAGAGCAACTTCATCAACTGCATCACGAGCTGCGGCGCCGAGCAAGAGCCTCAGTTCCTGGCGGAATTCAATCCGGCGTAACGAGAAGTCTGTTGCCTGCGCATCTGCACCCCAAGATTGAGCAATTTCCGGTTTGGTGAAGAGTGCCAGGTAGGACTTGCTCCCAGAATACACGACCATTATGGCTTGGTCTTGGTCTAGGCCTTTCCCAAGGACGTAGCACGGTAGCTCGAAGGGGACTTCGATCGTGCCGCGATTCGCCTTTGCCACCCACCGAACCCCTGCCGCATCGGCGATCATCTCCGCCCAAGGCATTCCGCCGAGCCGCATCATGTCCAAGGCGAACAACAGGCAGCAAAAACCGATGCCGAACGCCAAGCCGTCCACTTGACGGAAAGAAAGATGCGACTTCCCCTCGATCAGGAAAGGCGAGTGGAATCCGTGGTTGATTATGGGCACGCACACCACACCGGTGCCCGCAATGATGAGATCGGGATACGGCGGCGCGCCAAGGGGGCAGGCGATGGAAGCAAGCAGGCCAATGACTTGATCTGGGGCAAGCACATCGCCGCCCCTCCTCTGCCGAACATAGCGCGCGACGATGGTTCCGTGCATCTGGTTTCGGGTCGGCGGCCAGGACTGAGGGATTTCGATGGTTTCCTTCGGTCGAGCAAAGTACGGATCTTGGTATGTCCACGGCACGGCGGCGCGAGGCAAAGACTTGACGGCGGCAACCTGCTGGCAAGCCTTGGCGAGGCTCTGACCCTCGGTTCCCTCCAGGTAGAGCGTGTGCTTCGCCTCGATGTAGGCGTAGACTGCCTCCAGGGGAATAGATTCTCGGCGCTCAAACCCCTCCTGTTCGACCATGCGGAGCGTCGGGAAGTTGTCCCGGTCATAGATGATGATATCGTCACCGTGGGCATCGCCGTCCCGCGTTACGACGAACCCTCGACAAATCCCGTATCGCTGGGGCAATACCTGCCGAAGGACTCGGCAGAGCGTGATTTCGAACTCAACGCCGAGCTCAAAGCTGAACTCGGCGGCGATGTCCGCAAAACGGTTGGCAAACCGCTCGGCGACCTTCCGCAAGTAATCGTCGTACATCAGGGGGGTTGTCATCGTTCGCTCGTGCAAGGGTTTCTGCCTTGCCTGCTGGTCGCCACCGCCGCACCCCCTACTTGTAGCTGCCCGCAGCCCCTGCGTCAATTAGGGGCAGGGAATTACGACTTCGGGAATTTGCCGGAAGCTGTTCGACAGCCGGGACTTGCGGAGGTGCGTGACAGTAAGGGAGTACCGAGCCACATTTTGCTAGATCCAGGCGTAGGTCAGGTCCTTCTCATACACCACGAAGTCGCCGCACAGCTTGATCGCGTATGCGGCGGCTACCGCAAGGGCGTATTCAAAGAAAATGCGTTGGTTCTCAACAAGAGGGCGTTCGGCCTCCATGCCAGCTACGGACGACACGTAATAGATCGAAGAGACATCGTGGGCCTTGTCCTGCCCAATTTCCTCGGTTCGAAGATAAATGTAGTGTGGTAGGGCGATGGCGAACGTGTCCCTAGCGCGAGCACGCTTGACGACGCTAATCACCAATTGTTGAAACAGCTCGGAAGCATACGAGCAGAGAAGATGGAAATTGGGCGGGCAGTGCCGAGCATCGCACCAGTCATGGAAGCCCTGGATATCGGCGGGCACCTTTACGAACGGATGAAGCGGTTGTTCCAGCCGCCGATCTTCGTGCTCAGCCCAAGCACACCATGCGGTGTAGCTTTCTTGCATCAGATCTTCTTCGGGCCAAAGCCGCTTGAACTCCGCCCACGTCGTCTGGTCCAAACCAGGAAATGTCCGCGCCACGGGAGGGCAGCGTTCAAGTCCGGTGCTGTTCCCGCGAGGCCGTTTCCCATCCAACCATTCGGACTGCCGGCCCATAGGAGGGGCAGGCTTGACATACGCTATGCCATCGAGATCGTACACGAAGTCGACCACCGGGGGCCGATCGTCCGGTTGCTGGGTTTGGCCGCAGATAATGGATTTCATGTACCGCTCAACATGGTCGTTCCAAGCCTTCCTGAGCGCCTCAAACGACGTAAAAGATGCGGCAGTGGAATTGATCGTCGTCAGGCCAAATGGCGCAAAAAGAAAACTGTCGAACATGTCGCTGTAGTAGTAAATGCCTGCTGCGATGACGTAGTCAATCTTGGATGTTTCATTCCGGGCGCACTTCACCACGACAGACTCGAACTCGCGCATGTCGAGCGCCGTATAGCCGTTATTGACGGCGAGCAGGACGCGGGGAGCAGCCGGATGATGTTGCTGGGTCGTGTGAAGCTGGCGTGCAGCCTTTCTGACGAGCGTCTTGATCGGTCCCTCCATGACGTTGTAATAGATCCTCCGCTCCCGTTCGTCTAACGCATCTGGGTCGAGCACGATCACCGGTCGCGTGGGCTGTCTCCTGCGAAACAACTCCGCGATCTTGTGCTGCCTGCTCTGTTTGGCAATGCCTTCTTCCTCGACAAGCTTGAGTTCGACGACCGCTTCATTCAGTATGTAATCGGCATTAGGCTCGGAGCATCGGCTGTCGTCGACGGCGGCTCGTCGCCCGCCAGCATCGGCGAGAATGCTGTCGAAGTCGGATTCGCGGAGTTTGTTGATCTTGAGATGGTCCATCGGCATGCTTCCGGCCAGTCTTAAACCAAGTGAACCCGGAGGGATTTGGGTTTGAGGATATGAAACAAGTTGGCAGCTCGCGGCGATTGTGGGCGTCTAAGGCGTGAAACTTCTGGATGCGTGCAGGTATCCAGGACAATTCCTCGTGTTCGGCCCGCTGCCGGTCAGTCCTGGGTGCCGTACTCGTCGTCGATCTCCCTCGCCAACTCCCGCATCTCCCCAATGCGGCTGGAGAGGTGTTCGACGAAAATGCGTGCGGTCAAGGGATCGCCATCACCAGATTCAAGGAACCGTTCAAGGCTGGCAATTGCGTGGTCTAAAGTGGCATAATGGTAGCCCAGACGTTCGGTCAAGGCTGGATTCCGTTCGATGGCGGCAGCCCGAAAATCGGCAAAAGCATCTTTGATCGTTACGAGACTGGCTGCGCCAGCGAAGTCGCCGCCAGTTACGCCTTCGGAAACCTTGTTGCAGTAATAGTCCAACGTCGGTGGAAAGAACTGAACCAGCTTCTTCACACGAAACCGGGCTTTGTGAGTTTCCCGCTCCTTCTTGAGGGCATCGGTCACTTTCCGCAGAATGTCACCTATTGCTTGACGTTGCCCCGCAATCAGCTTCGACAGATCCACCTGCCTGGATTCGTAACCGCCATCCGCCTTGAATGTCAGAAGGTCGAATCCTTGGATGCTCATGCTGATCTGCGTGATGTGGCTGTATGCCGTGGGCTTTTTGTGGTCCTGTTTCGTCGGATGCCCAATACTGGCATTACGAATCTCTCGAAGCTCGGCTAGATTCGGGCAGGTGGACTTATCTTTGGGAATGTCGAGCGCCTCGCACAGGTTCCTCACCGCGTCCTGTTGCAGAAATGTGGCTTGAAGGACTTCGTAGATGACGAGGTAGCCCAATGCTACGTCCTTGCCAAATTTTGATCTCCCGAACGCCATGATCGCCTGCTCGGAGTCCTCAATCGCATCAAGCGAGCTGCAAACTTGCGAGAACTTGCCCTTGTCCCGGCGCAGTTCGTAGTGCTTGCGCGCATCGTTGATAAGGTCGCGTATTTTCCGCATTCGATCAAGCACATGCGGCTGTTGATTCGCCATTTGAAGATCCTCCCTAGTCAAAGACAACCGACAGGGGGTGGAGGTTCGAATTGGAATCGCGATGGCATCGGACGGCAAGCGTGGCCCATGCTTCCGTGTCGATGGCCTTCAGGAATCGAGCCACTTTGGCCACTATCTATTGACCACTCTATACCCTCAGCCCCTTGGCTGGATACGGTACTTTCCCGGCGCAAGTGATTCGCAAGCCTGGCCGAAATGGCTGACCAAACTGGCTGAAATCTGACGGCCGGCGACAGCTTCGCGGCAAATCGATTCTAGCTCATTGGCGGGAAGGCGCAAAGGGTTTGCCATCGCACCGGGCGGTAGCTCCTCGCCATTATGGTGGGAACAACGACCTGCCTATGATCGGCCGCAGCAAGATTTCTCCCGATCTCCGAACGGCTTTTGCCAATTAAAAGTCGTCCATTAGGGACGGCGAGGCGGAAGCAAGAGTTACAGTCCCGTAATCTCCGAATCTCGACTGAAGAAGCCTTGGGGCTTGGTTCCATCAGAAGGGGCTACCCAGGGACATCGGTCGGCGTTCGTCGTGGCCCGGGGGCGTCGTTGGCTGCCATCGGCCTGATGCGTGAGCGCGGAATTTCGTCCGAGGGGACTCCCAGGGAGATCGCGGTCGGCGGGCTTGACGGGAAGGACGGGCGGCTGGCGGTTCTGTCCCAAAGGGCTGAGAGCGGTCTTGGTTTGGGGGGGATTGCCGTGCTTAGCCCAAAAAACCCGTGGACTTTTGGACTCGGGGTTCGGAGCAGGGAGATCCAGTATGGCGAAGGTCGGACTCCGAAAACGCAGGCTCCCCAGCGACCGCGGGGCGGATGGCGAAGGGCCTTCGCGGTCTCGGCGATCGCCCCGAAGCGGGTGACGGAGGTGGCCTGCCGGCGGTCCTGGGGATGCGTTGTCCAGGGGACCTGAGGTGGACAGACGGCGGCGAGCGGAGTCGCTGCGCCGGGCAGGCGGCCAAAAAAGGGTTAGACGCTTGGACTGTCCTTGCACAGAAGGGGGGTGGAGGCTCGGGGCTTCGTGCAAGGGGGCCGCAATCGGTATTGGCGATGGCCAGGGGAGCTCAGGGCGGAGTGCCTGGAGGTGGGCGGCGAGGCGTGGGTTCGGGGTTCCTTCAGATGGGAATACCGAGGAGATTGCGGCCGGACTTTGGTCTGATGGGAGTTTGCAAATGGACGGCGGCTGCCAGGGCGAGAACGAGAGGATGGTAGGCTGTCGATCAACATACAGAGGGCGTTTCAGAATACCCCCATTCTGGTTTATTGATGTCGTGCCGGTGTAACTCACGTGTAACACTCGACGGGCCTTTTTCAGACAGGCAGCCTCGCCGCAGCCGTCTTGTCTCGACGAAATCGGCCACGGCCCGAGGGTGACTCAAAGCCATCGGACCGGTCGGTGTTGCGTCGGCGTTTCCCTGCCATTTTGCCGAAATTTCTGGGCGATTCTGTTACACCGTTGTTACACGAACGGCATTGCACCAAAGAAAAAGAACTCACATCGGTTTGACGCAAGTCCTTATCTGGTAAAGGTGCGGGAAACAGGACTTGAACCTGCACGACCTTGCGGCCACTAGGCCCTCAACCTAGCGCGTCTGCCAATTCCGCCATTCCCGCAGAAGCAGTATCCTTTTCAGTTTATCGCCCGAAACCGTCACGTCAAGGTGGGGGGCGGGAAAACCGTAATTGAGGAGCACAACGCCGCTGGCGGCGAGTAATACGAAACTGCAGTCTTCCGGCGTCACGGTGATCGTACCGGTCGCGTCGAGATTGCTTGGTGTTCCAACTCGGGCCGTTGCTCAGGGACGGCAAGTAATACTGCCTGAACGATCCGGAAAGCTCGCCGCCGTCGTTGACGTCGAACAACTGGAGCGACTGGCCCGCCTGCCACTGGAATCCGCCCACGAGTTGGACATCGAGATCGCCCGCCAGGACCAACTGCCCGGTAACGCTGATCTAGTCGTACTGGCTTCCCGCCGCGGGGCCGCCCAAGAGTATCACGGTGTTCATCGAGCTCGACAAATATTGGAGGAGACTGATCAGTCAAGGAGCAAGCGAGGGCAATGTCCCGGGATACATGCACAGTCGTCGGCTGGAAAGTCGCACGCCACTTTGTTACCATAGGAGGACCATTGTCGCTCCGAGATACCAACCAAAAGTTGCCGTAATGTGGAAGAACCCGTTTCTGCCGAGTATCGTGCCGTCGATCCCGCTGGCCGCATTCATCGCGCTATGCTGCGCGACAGCAGTCGTAACGCCCCAGGGCCAAGCGGCGGAACTCGTCGGCGGACAGGCCGTCCGCTTGGCTGTCAACAACTTGATCACCACTTTCGCGGGGCGGTACCCCCAGGGCCGGCATTACCTGGCGAGGCTCGATCACATCGAAAGCCAGATCCTGGCGGCGACCGGCCCGAAGCTGAAGGAACTTCAGCAGCAGTTCGAGACCTTGCGACGCGAAGCCTTGCTTGCCAACCCCCTGCTGAGCGGCCAGCCGCTGTTGTTCGTCGTGCGGGCGCAGTACGTGCCCGATCATCACAACACGGCGACAATGTTCCAAACGGGTGAGATCAACACCGGCAGCTTCCGCGGCGGCGGTGCGCTGAAAATGATGCTCGTGGTCCCGCCCGGGCCTGACGCCAAGGCAGCCGCCATAGCTGCGACCACCATCTACGAAACGCCCAAGGGCGTCGTACGCGATCCCGATATCAGCTTCGACGGCAAGACGATCCTCTTCTCGATGCGCGTGGATGCCAGCGACGATTATCATCTCTACGAGATCAACGTCGACGGCACGCGCCTGAAGCAACTGACCTTCAGCCCAGGCGTCAGCGATATCGATCCGATTTACCTGCCCAACGGGCAAATCCTCTTCACGTCGACCCGCGAGCCCAAGTACTGCATGTGCAATCGGCACATCATGGGCAACCTTTTTACGATGGAGGCCGACGGGGCCAACATCCAGCAGATCGGCCACAGCACGCTGCACGAAGGACACGCCTCGCTGCTACCCGACGGCCGCGTGATTTACGACCGCTGGGAGTATGTCGATCGCAACTTCGGCAATGCGCAGGGCCTGTGGACGACCAACCCGGACGGCACTAGCCACGTGGTGTATTACGGCAACAGCACCGAGTCGCCGGGGGCGAAACTCGAAGCCCGCCCCATCCCCGGCACGGAGCAGGTGATCTGCACCTTCTCTTCCTGCCACGACCGGCCTTGGGGAGCGCTGGCCATTCTGGACAGGCGACTGGGCGTGGACGGCCGCGCGCCGGTGCTGCGGACTTGGCCCGCTTCCGCCATCGACCTGGTCGACCACGGGGGTTACGACACGTTTGGCGGCGTTCGTCCCAAGTACCAGAACCCCTATCCGCTCTCCGCCCATTACTTTCTTTGCTCGCGGATGACCGGCGGGCAGCATGTACGCATGGTCGGCGAGCAGATGGGGATCTACCTGCTGGACGTCTTCGGCAACGAGATCCTGGTGCATGTGGAAGGCCCCGGGTGCTACAACGCCCGACCGCTGGCTGCGCGGGCCAGGCCCCCGGTCATCCCCTCGCGTGTTGATCTGAGCAAGAGCGAAGGCTACTTCTACGTATCGGACGTGTATGTTGGCACAGGCATGGAGCAGGTCCAGCGGGGTACGATCAGGCAACTCCGCGTTGTCGAGTCGCCCGAAAAACGCTTCTGGACTGGCCCGGCTTGGGACGGCGGCACCGGGCAGCAGGCCCCGGGCATGGCCTGGAACGACTTCAACAACAAGGCCATCCTGGGCACGGCGCCCGTGGAGGCCGACGGCAGCGCATACTTTGCCGTTCCGGCAGACAAGTTCGTCTACTTCCAACTCTTGGACGAGAAGGGCATGCTCGTGCAGTCGATGCGCAGCGGCACGACCGCGCGGCCGGGCGAGCATGCCGGCTGCGTCGGCTGCCACGAGTATCGGCTCGGCGCCGCCGCCAACACCGCGCCGCTGGCCATGCGGCGGGGGCCGAGCAGGCTGACGCCTTGGTACGGCCCGCCGCGGAATTTCGGCTACCTCGCCGAGGTCCAGCCGGTCTTGGACCGGAATTGCGTGTCGTGCCACGATTACGGCAAGGACGCGGGCAAGACGCTCAACCTGGCCGGGGATCTCAACTCGTGCTTCAACACTTCCTACGTGGAACTGCGAAAGAAGAATTATGTTCAAGTCGTGGGGGCCGGCCCGGCCCGCGTGCTGATGCCCATGACCTGGGGTTCGCACCTCAGCCGCCTGACGGAGATCCTTCTCAAAGGGCACGGCAAGGCGGAGATCGACCGCCAGGTGAAACTCAGTCGCGAGGACTTCGACCGGATCGTCACCTGGATCGACATCAACGCCCCGTATTACCCCGAGTATGCCGCGGGCACGTATCGCGACAATCCCTGCGGACGCTGCCCGTTGGACGACAACCAGGTGCGGACGCTCGCCAGCCTAACCGGCGTGAATGTCGCCGGCGAGATGTGGCAAGCGAACTTCACGCGCCCGGAACTCAGCCCCTGCCTGGCGCGGATTCCGGACAGAAACGGTCCGCGCTACAAGCAGGCGCTGGCCATCCTGGATGCGGGCAAGCAGGCCCTGGCGAAGCATCCGCGTCCCGACATGCCCGGCTTCAAGCTCGAAAACCCACTTGAGATCGAGCAGCAGCACAAGTTCGACGCGCTCCAACAAGCCGAGGCCCGGACGCGGGCGGCCATCGTTGCCGGGCAGAAGCAACGGGACTAAGTTCCTGTTGCGGGTGGTGGCGAATGCGCAGGCGTAGGGTGGGCCGAGTAACACGAGTCCTACCAGATTCCGGCTCGAATTTGCTGGGACTCGTGTTACTCGGCCCACCCTACGAGCTTGTCCGCCCTACGAGCGTATCCGCAACGAAACTATTTAGATCGTCGTTCCTCGCCCCCCTTTCTTTTAGACCCCGGCCGCGTTATATTAAGGGGACTATTCGTGAAGTAAGGAGAAGCAGTGACCCCGGATGAACAACTAGACCGTCTCGATGCGGAATTGGATCGGCTGAGAACCGAACACCCGGGCGCGCGCGGGATTCTGCGCCTGACGAACAATTGCCTGCGCCCATGTTCCAAGTGGAAGTGGCAGCAGCACGGCTGGACTCTTAGTGACGGGGAGTCGTGTGGAATCATGAATGGAGACGACAAAGAGCAGCGGACCGCGCTCTTGTCGATCCTGAAAGGGCACATGATTCACAAGATCGAGTTCGTTCCCGACGTCGATGTTCTGGAGGTTATCGCGGACGTCTGACGTTCTTTCCGCGGATCGCGTCTTGCTGCTGGCGGCCACGCCGTGTTAGGCGGACTCGCTACTTCTTCGACTCCTTTAGAATCAAACGAAGAATCTCTGCGCTCTCGCGGAAAAATTAAACAGTCTCAGCGCGCCCGTCTGGGGATCCGCACACCGATTCGTTAAAATCCCCGCACTAGAGCACTCAAAAATTCGGGCGGCCGCCGATGGTTGTTGCAAATTTCGCGCCGGCAAGACCCGAATTTCATCATCCAACGTGATGGAAAGTTCGGCGCGCTGACGAGGGCCGCGTTGGGTTTATAGGAAATTTCGGTCGGACCCTATTTTTCAATTTCTTCTGCAGAGGTCAAAGGCTCCAACCTTCGCGGTAAGGCGGGTTGATAAGCCTGTTGGCGGCGTCCGAGTTGGTACACTTCAGGTTCGCCGGATCCCAGTTGAGTTTGTGCCCGCCCAGGCGAACGCAGATCGTGCCCAGCAGCACGGCTTCGGTAAGCGGGCCGGCGAAGTCGAAATTTGATCGCGTCGTGCCATTTCCTTTGCAGGCCGCGATCCATTCGTTGTGATGGCCAATGGACCGGGGTAACGACTTGGGGGGGCGATTGTACTCCTGCATGCGCTTCTCGGGGATCAGCCGGGGACTGTGGCCACCCCAGCCTTCGACCAGCATCTTGCCCTTGTCGCCCACAAGCAGGATGCCGTCCTCGCGGTCCAACTCCCGGCCGTCGTCCAGCTCATCGGGACGCGGCGGCAACAAGCCGCCGTCATACCAGTGCAACTTGACGGGCGGCAGGCCGGCACGCGCGGGGAACTCGTAATGCACGCAGCAAGCCAGGGGCAGTGTCTCGGCGAACACGGCGGTGGAACTGGCATAGACGCACTCCGGCGCCCCAAGCTTCAGCGCCGCGAAGACCGGGGCAATGTTGTGAATCCCCATGTCGCCCAGGCCGCCCGAACCGAAATCCCACCAGCCACGCCAGCGGAACGGAGCGTAGGCCGGATGGTAGGGCCGCCAGGGCGCCGGCCCGAGCCACAGGTCCCAGTCGAGTGAGGCGGGCACCGGCGGCTGCTCTGTGGGTCGCTCGATCCCTTGCGCCCAGTACAGCGGCATCTTGCCACTGTGCGTCGGCCGGTCCGACCAGACGTGTGCCTCCCGCACCGGGCCAATTGCGCCGTCTGCGAGCCATTCGGCCATCAGCCGGTTGCCCTCGAAAGCCATGCCCTGGTTTCCCATCTGCGTGGCCACTTTGTGCTCGCGGGCGGCCTTGGCCAGGGCGCGGGCCTCATAGACCGTGCGCGTGAGCGGTTTCTCGCAGTAGACGTGCTTTCCCCGCCGGATAGCCGCCATCGAAACCAACGCGTGCAGATGGTCGGGAGTGCCCACGACGACGGCGTCGACCGCCTTCTCCTTGTCCAGCAGTTCGCGGAAGTCTCTGTATTTCGCGGCGCGTGGAAACTTGTCGAACGTGTGTGCCGCGTAGTCCCAGTCGACATCGGCCAGGGCCACGATATTCTGGTCTTTGACCTGTTCGAGGTCCCAGCCGCCTTGGCCGCCGATGCCCACACCGGCGATGTTCAGTTTTTCGCTCGGTGGCGTATGGCCGGGACCGCCCAGGACATGGCGCGGCACTAAATTCATCGTGGCCGCGGTAGCGCTGATCGCGAGCATCTGGCGACGAGTGATCTGGGTGGGTTTCATCGCTGAATCTCCTTGGAGGGAATGGAAACCTCCTCCATTGTGACGCCTTTGCGGCCACGATCAAGGGGCAGCGTTTTTTGATGGTTAATCCTGGCCTACTGGCAAATCGCCGCGGCGGAGTATATCCTGGATGCCAGGCATATCGGAATTTCACGTTGTCAAAACTTACGCCGGACAACCGGCAACGGAGGGAATGATGAAACTGAAGCGGACTTGGGTGATCGGGCTGGCGGCGATGCTGGCGTGGGGCAATCTGGCAGTCTCTCAGGAGCGACCGAAGCGGCCGGCTGCACCGAAGCTCCCGGCGGGTGTCAAGTTCCTGCCGGATCTTCAGTATGTCGAGGGCGGCCACGAGCGAAACCGCCTGGACCTCTACCTGCCCGAGAAGGCCGAGGGCCGCTCGCCGTTGGTCGTGTGGATTCACGGCGGGGCCTGGTGGGCCGGCAGCAAGGACGGCTGCCCCGCGGTCTATCTGACCGCAAAGGGCTACGCCGTGGCCAGCATCAACTACCGCTTGAGCCAGCATGCCGTCTTCCCGGCCCAGATCGAAAACTGCAAGGCGGCCATCCGCTGGCTGCGGGCCAATGCGGCCAAGTACCATATCGACCCCAACCACATCGGTGTCTGGGGTTCCTCGGCCGGCGGCCACCTGGTGGCGATGCTCGGCACCACGGGCAGCGTGAAGGAGTTGGAGGGCACGGGCGGGAACCTAGACCAGTCCAGCCGCGTGCAGTGCGTTGTCGATTGGTTCGGTCCCACAGACATGGCGACGATGGGCCGGCAGGCGGACAAACCTACTACGCCGGTGGCGAAGCTCATCGGCGGCCCCGTGCAGGATAACCGGGAGAAGGCCCGCAAGGCCAGCCCCATGACCTACGTCGGTAAGGATTCCGCGCCGTTCCTTATCATGCATGGCGACCAGGATAACACGGTTCCCTTGAATCAGAGTGAAGTGCTGGCCGAGGCCCTGAAGAAGGCCGGTGTCGAGACCAAACTCGTGGTCGTCCAAGGCAACGGGCACGGCGGGCCGGGTTTCAACAGCCCGGAGAACCGGAAGCTCATCGAGGACTTCTTCGCGAAACACCTGCGTACGGAGAAGCCGTAAAACCGGATTACAACCAAAAACCATGCGTTACAACCTTCTATTGTCGTCCTTCGTGCTCCTGATCCTGGCAACCGGCGTTGCCTCGGCCCAAGATGTCCCGGCTCCGTTGTCGGCCCAGCAGAAGCGGGCCAAGTATCTCGAACTCCAACAGGCGATCCAGCGGTCCTTCGCGCAGAGACAATACGACCAGGCTGAAAAGCAGTGTATTGAGCTAACTGAACTGGCCCCCAAGGACCCCGGTGCGCAGTACAATCTGGCTTGCGCCCGGGCGCGACTTGGAAAGATCGACCAATCGCTCGAGGCACTGGAAAAGGCCGTGGCCCTGGGTTTCGACGACGGCCGGCACATTCGTTCCGATTCGGACCTCGAATCCCTGCGCAAGGACCCGCGACTGGAGCCTGTCATTCACCGCGCCCTGGCCCTGGAGGCCGAGCATGCCAAGGGCACCTACGAGAAGCCTGCCGATATGGAAGGGGTAAAGACGGTCGAGCGCCAACCCGAGGGCGGCCTACGCTATCACTTGCGGATGCCGTTGAAGGCTTCGAAGGCCGAGCCGGCTCGGCTGGTCGTTTGGCTGCACCCCTCGGGCGGCTCGGCCAACGGCGCAGCCGAATCGCTCACCCGGCGACTGAACCGCAACGGATACGCCCTGCTGGTGCCCAATCAGAAACCCTGGATGGGCTGGAGCGAGCAGGAAATGGAGCGGCTCATGAACAAGTCGCTGACCGATGCCGGGCAAGTCGAGGGAATCGACCCTCGCAAACCAATTTTGATGGGGTTTTCCGCGGGCGGGCAGGCCGCCCTGATTCTGTGGTCTTCCAACGCGGCCAAGTTGGGCGGCCTGATCGTCGACGCGGCCTATCCGATCCGGCTTGAAGCCGATCGCAAGAGCGGCCGCGTGGGGCAGGCGATGCTCAGCCCGCCCGACAGTCCGGCGGTCAAGTCGGTGCCGATCTTCGTGCTGGTGGGCGAGGCAGACCAGGGCGGCCGCGGACTGGACATCTGGCGCAAGGTCGAGCCCCAGTGGCGGAAAGCGGGCGTGCCCTTGACAATCCACAGCGTGCCCGGCAAGGGGCACCAGTGGCTGGTCGGCCCCCAAGAAGCCGACGCCCTGGAGGCCTGGTTGAAAGAGATCAAGCAGCCGTAAGAGCGTTCGGATGAAATGAGTAGGTTGGAGTCCCGGCTTTAGCCGGAAGGCCTGAAAACACCGCCTAAAGGCGGGACTCCAACAATCGGGTATCATCGCAATTTCTTCCGGACGCTCCAAGAACAGAGGAGAGAGTAAATATGAAGACCAGGCCGCACATGAGTTTGGCAGCGGTGATGACGGGACGGTTCGTGACGTTTGGGGCTGCGCTGCTGGTTGTGCTGATCTTGCGCGCGAACGTTTTCGCGGCAACTCCGGTCGACATTTATCAGGACATGGAGAACGGCAACAGTGGCGACACTCTTACGGCAAGCATCATGAACGGCTCGAGCCATGGCGGCGGGACGTGGCGTGCCACACACGGCAGCATGTGGGTTTCAACCACCCATCACAGGGACCTGCCGGGACCCGTCGTGGTCGGCGGCGTAACCTACAACGGCAGGGGCGGCGCCCGCACCTGGATGTTCAACGACCGCGATACCAACACCTATGTTAGCTGCGTACTTTCAGGCTCTTATGCGACAACAACCATGGCCTGCTACTACACGCCGGGAATCACAAACGTCTGTTACACCTTTGATGACACCTTCCGCTTGGCGGGTTACCCGGCCTGGGCCGTAATGCAGACTCACAACCACGATGGAGCAGGTCCGTGGTTCTTCGCCCACGCCAGTCTTGCGGGGAATGGCTATAGCACGCGCGGCATCAAGTGGACGCGCGGACACACGTACTGGATTAATTTGCATCACGACGCCTTTACGGGAACCTGTTTTGTGGCGGCTTTCGATCCCGATCGCGGCTTTGCCCAGCTAGGGCCCACTATCACTGCTCCCGCCGTCCTTGGAGCGCCCATGAATGGCGCGGCCGATTTCGGCCGGGCCGATAATCATGGAACGGATACCCACAATAACGGTCACAGTTACATCGGCCATATCTGCATCGACTATAGCAACGGGGCCTTTCCGCTTCTTCCCAGCGGCGTCAGCGACACCACGCCGCCGGGCGCGCCGCCCGTCGTGCGAGATGGAACCGGGGCCGACCAATCGATCGCGCTTTCCAGCACGCAGTTGTCGGCCAACTGGGATCCGGCCAGCGATGCGGAGAGCGGGATCAAAGGTTACCGCTATGCCATCGGCACGACGCCGGGCGGCGAGGACGTCGTTCCTTGGACCCCGCTTTCCAATGTGCTGGGAGTCACGAAAACCGGGTTGAGCCTGACTCAAGGGCCAACCTATTACTTCAGCGTCAAGGCCGTGAACGGCGTGGGGTTGGTGGGCAGCGCCACAACGTCCAAGGGACAGAAACTGGGGACCGACACGACCCCGCCCAGCGCCCCGGCGGCAGTGCGCGACGGTGGAATGTACAGGACCTTGGGAACCGATTGCGACGCCACCACTTCGACCACGGAGTTGGCGTGCAATTTCGACCCTGCCACCGACGTCGAGAGCGGAATCAGGGGCTACGAGTACGCCATCGGCACGACGCCGGGCGGCGCGGATACCGTGAATTGGACTTCGGGTCTTGCCAGCAACGCCTACTTGATGTATGTCCGCTCGCAAAACTTGCGATTGACGCCGGGGCGAAGATATTACTTCAGCATCCGGGCCATCAACAATGCGGGCCTGACAGGTCCCGCCAAGAGCTCCGACGGGCAGGTCGTTGTCGACAAATCCGACACGACACCGCCCAGCGCGCCGCCGGCCGTGCGCGACGGGACGGGAGCAGGCACTTCCACAACCACGTCAACGACGCAGTTGTCGGCCAACTGGGACATGAGCAGCGATCCTGAGAGCGGCATCAGCGGCTATCAATACGCCATCGGCACGAGCGCCGGCGGCACGCAGATCGTGCATTGGACGAACCTCGGCTATGTATCGCACGTGACGCGGACCGGATTGTCGCTAGCAGTCGGGCAGACCTATTATTTCAGCGTGAGGGCCAAGAATGGAAACGGTTTGATAGGCAGCGCATCCAACTCCAAGGGACAGACGGTCGTGAGAGGCGGGGAGTGATGAAACAGGGGTCGAACGGTCTGGTTTCGTTCCGTAAGTGGGATCTGCCGGTCGTCGCGTAGCGACGCTATGATGGTAGCCGTGGGTCTCAACCCACGGACAGCGCACACGCCCAAGGATATTGTGTCGCGTAGCGACGCTTGAGATTTCAGCCGTCGCTACGTGACGGAGGAAATACGTGCGCGTTGCAAACCGTGGGTTGAAACCCACGGCTACCATCGGCGGTCGCTACGCGACCAATTTTGCCCGACGGCAATTGGAACGAAAATGGGATAAACCGCGTGGCCACAGCCATCTCGATTTTCCGAAGGCCACTCCCATCCAAGGTACAATTCCCCGCTGCTCGCCCTGTCATCGCTTCGGCTGCACCCAGGCCTGGAAGGCGTCCGCCTGGTAGATCGAGTGGGCCAACAACTCATAGCCGGCGGTCAAGGGATGGCTGGCGTCGGCGTACAGCTTGCTGGGCAATTCCCGCGGCGCTACATAAGGAACGCCCGTGTCCCCTAACCATTTTTCCACGCCCGCGTGGATCGCCGCGTACCCGGCGACGCTCTTGGCGGCGATCATGTGCCCGTTGAAGGGCGTGACGACCACCAGCACGTCGTTGCCCCGCTCGCGGAGGAGGGCGACAGTCCGCTGAAAGGCGGCCCATTGTAGCGACGATTCCAGGCTGACCCACTCGAACGGCATCCTGAGAGCGCCGCGATCCGTCCAGGGCTTGTGCGCCGGGCTGCCCTCGCCGCGCTGGGCGTCGTCTTCTTGGCCCGAGGGGATCTGCAGCCTAATTTGGGCCAGCGGGTTCTTGTGGGCGTTGGGATAGTATTCGGGCCGATTCGGATCGCTTTCCAACGTCCATTGCGGAATGCTCTGTTGCTGGAAATAGACGTCCTGCACGTGATCGACCCAGCCCAAGAAGGCGACGTTCCGCCCGACCAGGGCGGCGAGCCGTTCGTTGACGTCGGCCCGGTAACCGGGGATGCGGGGGAAGAACTGCGGCACGAGCGACAAATGGTTGCTGCTGTTTGCCCTCTTCTGCATGTCGGCCTCGGGATTGCTGAGCCAGAGAAGATTGCAGACGACAATCACCTTACGGCCGCGGAGCGACGTGCCGTAGTCTCGGACCAGTCCCTCTAACGCCAGCGGATACAAGCCGTTGACTCCGGCATTGATGAACCGATCGGGCTGGCCGGCCTGCCGGTCAAGGAAATGCGTAAGCGTGCCGTCGGACTTCACGTATTGGCCCCACACCACCGAGTCGCCCAGGACCACGATCGACTTCGTGTCGCCGATCTTTTGCAAGCGCCAGTCGAAAAGCCAGTAGTCGTTGTTGAGTTGGTAGGGGATGCGGTAATCGATGCCGGTGTCGAAGCGTTCGATGCCTTTCCATAGGCGTGGCGTGGCGACCATGACTAGCGCGACGATCGCCACTGCGGCCGCCCACTGGCGGAGCGTGAGCCGCATCTCGCTGATGATGGGCAGTCCCTCGCGGGGCGTTGCTTCCGGATCGTGTGCCATGGTTGATGATCTCAGAACTGAAAGTAAATGAATGTTCCCCCGCCCGACGAGCAGGCGCACATGTACAGGATCATAAGAACTGCAGTGGCAATGCGGACCGGCGGATGCTTCAGCACGTCGCGCCACTTCGACTCATACAAATAGGCGTAGAGCCAGATCAGAGCCACCATCAGCAGCATCAGGGCCGGCACCTGTGGATCGCGCCAGGGCGTGGTGAAGATCCGCCGGACGATCAGCATCGCATTGCCCAGCGAAGTGGCCCTGAAGAAGATCCAGGCGAAACAGACGAAAAGGAACACGCCCGCTTGCTTTGCCAGCTTGGGCACGCGCTGGCAGTAGAACGTCGACCGTTCCAGTTCGCGCGTGATCATCACGCCCAGGCCGTGCAGCAGGCCCCAGATGAGAAAGGTCCAGGAGGCCCCGTGCCAGATGCCGGAGACGGCAAAGGTGATGAGCAGATTGCGGTAGGTCAGGAGTTTGCCGCAGCGGTTTCCGCCCAAGGGGATATAGACGTAGTCGCGGAACCAGGATGAGAGGCTGATGTGCCAGCGGGTCCAGAACTCGCCGATGCCGGTGGCCAGGTAGGGATTGCGGAAATTCAGGACCAGGTTGAAGCCCATGAACTTGGCCACGCCGCGGGCCATGTCGGTATAGCCGCTGAAATCGCAATAGATCTGCCAGGCAAAGGCAAAGGTCGCCATGAGCAGCGCGGGGCTCTCGAAGTTGGCCGGATGGTCGTAGACGCGATCGACGTAATGGGAGAGATAGTTCGAGAGCGCCAGTTTCTTGAACAGGCCCACGAGGAAGAGCGAGGCGCCGTCGGTGAAATTCTGCAGGCGGATCTCGGGGAACTTCTGATATTGCGGCAGCAAGTGTTTGGCTCGCTCGATAGGGCCTGCCATCAACTGCGGGAAGAAACAGACGAAGGTCGCGAAGCGGAGGAAGTTCCTTTCTCGCGGCACGTTGCCTAGGTAGAAATCGATCGTGTAGCTGAGCGACTGAAATGTGAAAAAGCTGATTCCCACCGGCAGCAAATAAGTGAAGCCGTAGGGCATGAGTGTCTCCGGACCAGCGAGTTTGAGGGCGGGAAACACGTGGGCATGATGATGCACCCAGGCGAGCAGGGTGTTGAGATTCTCGACCAGGAAGCCGGCGTACTTGAAGAACAACAACAGCGCCAGGTTGTTGAACACGCTGATGACCAGCCAGATTCTCCGGCTGCTGAAAAGCGCCCCCAGGGCCATCAGCAGCACGAGCACGCTCAGGCCGATCGCCGCAGGCCGCAAGGTGGCTGGTCCAATCGCGGCCAATGCGCCGATGCCGATGGCCGCGAGGGTCGATCCAAGGAAGGCGTACTTCAGTAGGCGATCGTCGAAACGCAACCGCGTGAGACGGCCCGCCACATCGACATTTGCTCCTTCACGCGGACAACGCTCCATGAGCGTCACGAGGAAGTAGTCCAGCACGGTGGAATAGAAGACCAACGACAAGTAATAGGGATTCCACCAGCCATAAAAGAAGTAGGACGCGGCCATCAGCCAGGCGATCCACAGGCCGGTCTTCCGCAAGAGGAAAAAAACCGGCAAAACGATCGCCAGGAAAATCAGGAAAGGCCAGGTGTGGAAAAGCATTTTAGACGGGCGGAAACAATTCTCTTGAAACTCTAATGGTGGGCCTGCGCCCGCCGACCCGCAAGCGGGTACCCCAGGCCTGGTCCCGCCCTACTTATGCGGCGGCTCCTGTGGGGCGCGGCGCACGCAGCGGAAACCGATCATGTCGCTGTGGAAACAGGCATCCTGCGAACCGGGGCTCTGACCCACGCGGATGGTCGAACGGCAGTCGTCGGCGCGGGAGTTCCAGGCCCCGCCGCGAAGTACGCGCCGCGGGCCGTCTTCCGGACCGTGGGGATTACTGGCAGTGCTCTCGTGGAGATAACCCTTACCATACACGTCGTTGCACCATTCGGCCACGTTGCCGTACATGTCGAAAAGGCCCCAGGCATTGGGCTGTTTCTGGCCCACCGGGTGCGTCTGCTTGTCGGCGTTATCGGCAAACCAGGCGTATTGCGAGAGTTGGCGGCTGTCGGAACCGAAATGATAGTCGCCATTTGTGCCCGCACGACAGGCATATTCCCATTCGGCCTCGGTCGGCAGGCGGTAGCCGTTGGCGGCGAAGTTGCAGGCGAAGGTCTCTTCGTCATAGCACGGATCGAGTCCTTCCTGTTTCGAACGATGGTTGCAATAGAGCACGGCATCATTCCAACGGACCATCTCGACCGGACGGTCGGGACCCTTGAAATGCGAACCGTTGATGGGGTCAAACGCCGCGTAGTGCGCCTGCGTCATCTCGCAGCGGTCCATCAGGAGGGCATCGATCTCGACCTCGTGGATGGGCGATTCGTCTTCCCGGTCGCTGCCCATTTTAAACCGTCCGGCCGGGATAAGCACCATCTCGATGCCGCTCTTGGTCGCGACGATCTCGGGCGCGGGGCTACCCGTGGCCGGTTCATCGGCATTGCGGCAGGAGATGCCGGAAAGAAGCAAGGCAACGAGCAAAATGCAAAAAGCTGCGTTGTTGGCGGGAATCCTTGCCCACTTCATTTCGCCACCGGAAACCAGTCCGGCTCCTTGTTCGACTTGCCGTCGGCGGTGATCGCCACCCAGCGGTTGGTCTTGGCGGCGTCGGCCACGCAGATATTCCAGCCTACGGCCTTGATACCCACGACCTCCGGCGCCATGCCCAGGGCCGATTCCTTGGTTGGTCCGCGGGAAAAGGCCACGTAGCGGCTGTCCGGCGACCAATCAATGTGATAGATGTGGACGGGGTTCTCGCTGGTGGCCACAGTACGGGCGTGCGTCACTTTCGGCTTGCCGTCCACGACCTCAAAATCGGCGACGCGAAGAACTGTGTCGTCGGCGCCCCAGGCGATCTTCTTGCCGTCGGGGCTGATGTCCGGACGACAACCGGGGATATTGAGGTTAAAGACGCCCTGGCCGTGGGCCTCGATGGCCAAGATGGCGTGCCCATGACCCATTCCCGCGTGGACCGTGGAGACAAACCAGTTGCCGTCCAGAGTGCAGCAGACATTGTAGAGGTGGTAAAGATCATGGTTGATGTGTTGCTCGGTTTTGCCCGTAGCCAGGTCGAAGATGAACAGGCCCTTGGTGGCGAAGTCCTTATACTGAATTTCGTCGACTTCGTCCTTGAGGTAGACGATGGCTTTGCCGTCCGGCGTCCAGCAGGGGTCGCGGCCGGCCTCGGCCACTCGCGTGCGGCCAGTGCCGTCGATATTCGAGAAATAGACATTGCGGCGTTTCGCTTTGCCCTTGCCTTCCTCGAACTCGAAAGTGATCTGCTTGCCGTCGGGCGAGACGTGCGGATAGTTCTCGTTGTCGCCAGGCCGGGTGAGGACGACCGGATTCGAGCCGTCGGCATTCCTTGTCACCAGCACCCAATGGTTGTCGCGGTAGCTTTCATGCACGATGCGGTAGGGGTAGTTTTTCAACTCGTCCCGGAGAGTTTGGTCCTCGGGCGATGCCGCAAACGCGGTTCCCGCCAGGGCCAGGAGCGATGCGGCAATCATGTACACTGCGAGCCAATATGGTTTCATGGTTTTTGCCTTTTCTTGTTACATTGCGCCGACAAATTCAGCCGATCTCAAGATACCCTCGCGCGCTAGGGATTGCAAGCCGACTGCCCTTATTCTTGCGGCAAGATTCTATGGCAAGCCCGTGGCACGGGCTTCCAGCCCGTGGAATGCGACACGGGCAGGATGCCCGTGCCACAGTGGCGCAACTCATTCGGCCAGGCCGAGCGACTCGAATTGCCACTGGTCCGCTGGCTGGCGGAGCGACATATTCGGCAGCACGGCGAAACCGCAGCCGGGACATTGCAACGATGCGATCTCCATACGGCCCTGCGAAATCCGCGGACTGATGCGGCCCTGCTGCTGGTGATACAGATCGGCATGGGCGGTCAAAGCGGCCCGCCGCTCGACTTCGGGCAGATAGTCCAGGCCGGGGTAGTAGTGGTGCCCGTTGCGTTCGACGTGCGCCAGCCCGAGCGTCGCCGCCAGGGCCAGGTCGGCCTGGAGCGGCACCACACCCAGGCAGTTCAGGTCCTCGCCAGTCATGAGGTAATCGTGCGCCTGCCCGCGGCGGTTGGCCGCCCAGATCAGTCCCGCGTTCAAGAGGCTCTTGACCGTGCCCTTGCAGCTCTTGCTGGTCACGCCGCGATAGCCGAACTGCTTTGCCCGGGCGAAGCCGTCCAGCGTGGCGTCGGATTCGTCGATGATCACCGGCCGCCAGTCGCACAAGCTGCGAATGGCGTTGGCGTGTTGCGGGGCCAAGGCGACTTGCCGGGCCAGGGGCTGTTCGAGGGCCAGGACATTCCCGACGAACGTGCCCAACTGCGGCGTGGCGAGGAGGGCTGTAACAAGTTCTTCCAGCTCTTGCACGTTCTGGAACAGCTCGTTGGCATCGAGCGTCGCCAAGTAGTCGCCGCCCAGGTGCTTCTGACAGATCTCGGCGACCCGCAGGATGCGATACCGCGTGTGGTTCACATCGGGCGAGATCTTGATTTTGAAACAGCGCACACCCGACTGCACGATGTGTTCCTCTAGCGATTGGGGAAAACCATCGTTAAGCCGCTGACCCGCCGGGATGTCGTCGGTGGCGATCGGGTCGGCAAAACCGACCGTGTGCCGCACGACAATCAACCGGGCGGGCATGGGAGGCAGCCAATCGGCCGGTTGCAGTCCGCGCAGTTCTTCGTGAATCTCGCCAGGGCGGATCTGGTAGAGATTAGTGTGGACCGCTTGGGCGAAAGAAAGGCCGGCGTGCCTGGCCAGCGCGTCCATCACGGCCCGTTCCACGAGGCTCACGCCGAAGCTGGTCAGGAGCGGGTTCAGGGCCGCGTCGCCGGCCGCTTCCTCGTGGCAACTCGCGTAGGCCCGGCGCCAGGCACTGAAGAAGTCCGTTTTCGCCGAAGCTGCCTGCAAGAACATGCGCCGCGCCCGGTCGATCGCGGCAAGCATGTCGGCGATCTGCTGCCGGTAGGGTCGATTGGGCGTCTTGTCGAACCAGCCCGGCGGAAGGCTGTCGCCCGCGTAACCGGTCTGCCGTCGACCGCCGATCTCCACGGTTGCCTCCAGCATTGCCTGGGGACAGCGCGTCAGGCAGGCGATGCCGAAACGAAAGGGCAATCGCGTGGCCGAATTGAGCAAACCAAGCCGCGTCTGGCAAAGAGTGAAGTCCATAGCATCCCAGGTGACAGAGAGTGTCAAGAGTATAAGATAATCCAAGCGGCAGGCGTCGTCTACTAGCCCCCGGCTATGTGCAACGGAATTGCGGCGGAGTAGAATCGGGTCGTCCAGGCGGGCTGCGGCGGTGGCTGACACTGACCCGAAGCGCCAGCGAGGGCGCTAAGTCGTTCCCTCGCTGGCGCTTCGGGTTGGTGTGGATTGTGCCAATCTCGACCGCGAGCAGTATACACGGCCAATGAGGACGAAAGGTACCCTACGAAATGGAAGGCGGAACCCTCATGAACTCCACGTCAAATCTTCCCTTTTCAGAACCTCTTCCAGAAGTGCAGCCGGTTTTTTCGGCAGGCCCTGAATTCCGGCCGGCGTACGTTTACCGAGCAGGATTACCGGACAGGTTCTCCATGCTGACCGGGGCGATTTCCCTTCTCTTGGGCTTGCTGCTGAGCGGCATTTCGTCGGCCGTCGAGTGCAATCTGCTGGCCAATGGCGGGTTTGAGACAGCCGGCCGGCTTTCCCGGCAGCGATTGCAATCTTTGCCCAGTGAAGGCGTCCGTTATGAGACCAACGCCCCCTGGCTGCCGGTCCGCTGGACGTGGTCTGCCAGCGGCCCAGCTCCGGAACTGCGGCTGGTGTCGCAGGCGCACTCAGGCCAGCGGGCGCTCCGCATCCAGTCGCCCCAGGGCGGGAATCTCATGCTGAACATGAGCCTGATCGAGGTGGTGCCTCGCGCCACCTACCGCTTCGGTGTGTGGGCCCGCGGCACTGGCCAAGGCGCGATGGTGATCTACGGCAGCGCGTTCGAGGGCAGGCAGGAATTGGCACGCTTGGATCTTGCCTTCACGCCGTCGTGGACGGAGGCCCGCAAGGCGGTGACGATCCCCGGCCACATTCGCACGGTCTCTGTGGAGCTGGCCGCATGGGATGCGTGCGACGTCACCTGGGACGATGCCTTCTTCTCCACGGATTTGCCCCGCCGCTACGATCCCGACGCCGTGTTGACCGGCAAACCTGTGGCCGACGAGGACACCATTGCCTTGGTGGACTTCGACAGCCCGGCCGCGTATCGCCTGGAGGGCGGCGCGAAGCTCACTGCCGAGGGCGGCGGACGCTTCGGCAAGGGGCTGCGGCTGGAACGTGTACTGGCATCTTCGGCCGTGATTCCGCTCGCGCTGAAACGCATGCCCAACGAAGGAACGCTGGAATTCTGGTTTGCGCCGGACGAGGTCCCAGAGCACATTCACTGTTACTCGCTGCTGATGGGCGGAGACTTGGATCTGATGAAGTTGCAGGCCGACACGAGTTCCGCGTTGCGACTTTCCTGGCGGACGTCCGCCAGTCTCTACGACCCGCAACCGAGCATTGCCGCCAGCCAATCGCAATCCCGCGACTGGTTCCGCGCAGGGCAATGGCAGCATGTCGCCTGGCAGTGGGATCGGCAGGCCGTCAGGTACTATGTCAACGGCGTGCTGGTCGATTACAGCACGGACCGTCCCTTGCCGTTCTTCCAGACACCGTCATCGATCAAGCTGGGATCCCAGCACTCGGTCTATGCCTGGTCGGGACTGATCGACGAGGTGCGGCTCTCCCGCGTCCAGCGCTATGGGCCGCTGATTCCCGTAGGCGCCAAGTGGTCCGATTTCGTGCTCGCCCCACAGCCCAAAGCGGCAGAGAAGCGGGCCGCCACGTTGCCGCCGCCGAATTTCACGCTCGAACGAAAGAAATTGCTGAGCAAGCTGCCAACAGCGCTTGTCGGCACGCTGACATGGGACGCCTCGAAATTGATGCCGCTGCTGAGCGGCGATGCCGACTTTCAAATCCAACGCGATGCGCCGATTGCGGGCACGACCACGGCTCTTATTGGCCGTGAAAACAGGCCGATTCGCGACCCGGACAACGACGGCGGCTACTGGAAACTCAGCGACGTGAAGCCTGGCCGCTACTATGTCGGCGTATGGTACGAATCCGGGAAGGCGGGCGCCGAAGCGCCGCAGAACCGCTTCGGGGCCTTATGCATCTATCTCAACGGCCGGCTCTTGCAGTTGTCGACCACGTCAGACCCGCTGCAAGTCGCGCCGGGCGTCTATTTCGCCGAGGCGCAGACGGGTGAACCGGCCGAGATCCGCGCGGGTGACGAGATCGCCGTCCTGCCCGAATCGATCCGCCGCATGCGCGTGGCGCGGCTCACGCTCTACACGGCGGAACCGGCACGCGGCCACGGCTGGGTGCCGGAGAATTACGGGGCCACCTGGTTCAGTCGCGACACGGCCCTGCGTCTGAACTTGGATGCGACGTTCGGCGGACGGGCAGTTGACGGCTTCCGCCAGGTGGAGGATTTGGCTTCACCGGCCGACCTGAAGAAGGCGACGGACGGCGTCCGCGCGGTGGTGACTTGCCACATCAGCAATCCCCTCTCTGTGCCGCTGACCGTTGCCTATTCGGCGGAGGTGAGGGCCTACTTCCGGCGGCGCGTGGGCGAGGATCACGCCACGTTGACCTTGCAGCCGCACCAGCGGCTGACGCGTGAGATTCCCTTTACGGTCGTCCCCGATTCCCGCCGCTACACGATCGATGCAAAGGCCCGTGCCATCCACCCGGCGGAGTTGGACTGGCCAGCGACCGACAGCATCCATTTCTTTCCCGGTGTCACACAAGATCTGCCTTGGCCCAATCCAATGGAGGCCAAGGAGGGACGCAGCGTGGAGTTTTCGGGAGTGTTGCCGGGTGAGCGGACTACTGTTTCCCTGGATGGAACGTGGCAGACGGCGACGACGACCGCGTTATCTCCGCCGGTCCCGCCCCTGGCGAAACTCGACTGGCAGCCGCGGCAAGTCCCCTTCGCCACATGGAACTATCCCACCGAGTCGCTCAGTCCGCGGCCCCATGGACTGTACCTCCGCCGCGCGTTCAGGCTGCCGGGCGGTACGGGCGGAAGATGCTACCGCTTGAATATCGCTCGGGCAATGGATGAGGCGACGATCTATGTCAACGGGCAGAAAGTCGGCAACATCCGCGGCGGCGAGACGCCGCGGACCTGCGACATTTCAGCGGCCGCGCGGCCCGGCGACAATGAGGTGCTGATCGTCGTTCGCGACCTCTTGGCCATCATGGACCCCGACTATGTCAATCGGGCGTCGCCCACGATGAGCGTCTCCTATCTGGATGCGCCTGGCGGCGACAGCATGGGCGGATTTGGACTCGGAAAGGTCTCTTTGGAGACCACTCCGCCCGTGGCGGCCCATGATCTGCTGGTCATGCCGTCCGTGCGAAAACACGAGTTAACGGCCCGATGGGTCGTGGCCAACCACCAACCGGGCGCTGTCAAAGCTCGCGTCGTGGCCCGGGTTCTGGACGCCGACCAACCCGTCCTGGAGCTAGGCCGCCAGGAGGTAGCGCTGGAGCCCGGCCAGGCCGTGCCGCTCACTTTCGCCCGCGAATGGCCCAATCCGGTACTGTGGGGACCCGGTAATGCCAAGCTCTATACGCTCGCCGTGGAGACGCTGGACGCGGTAACTGGCAAACGGCTGGACCTGCTCCGTGAGCGGTTTGGCTTCCGCGAGTGCTGGGTCGAGGGGGACAGATTGTACCTCAACGGCGCACCGGTGCGACTGAAAGGTTCCACGTGCCAGGGCGGCGGGGGTGTGAACATCGGCGATATCCAATGGTCTCGCGGCGCTGCATACCCCGACTTCATGGACGAATTCGGCCACCTGGTAAGTTTCCCTTTGGCTGCGATCTTCAATTCGTCCAGCCGGCACAACGTGGATCGCGACCAATTCTGGGACAGTGCCAGGCAGAACGTCTTGGCCGGCGCGGCGCGTTACGGCAACCATCCCTCAATCATCGCCTGGGACCTTTCCAATGAATGGCTCTCGTTCTTGGACTACGGCGGCGGGGATCCCAAGAAGGGGGCACGGCGATTCCAGACGCTGGCCCAGGCACTGAAGCAATTTGACCCCTCGCGCTGGAGTTTCTTCGACGGCGATGAAGACCTCCATGGTTTGTACGACGTCTTCTCGATGCACTACATGCTCGAATCGGCCAACCCCCATCCCATCTCGGGCTTTGGTTTCCGCGGCCATTCGAATTATTTTCCCGACGGCGCTTTTTACCGCCCCTTGGACCAGTCGTTCCAGATGGGGCAAGAGATCCCGGTCAACGTCTACCGCCGGGCGGTCTGGCGCTATGGCGAAAAGGTGCTGATGGACACCGAAAACCTCTGGAAAGTCAGCGCCTACATGCCGCCCGGTCTATCGAAGTTCGTGGGCGAGGACGACGTGCTGGGACCGGGGATCGACTCGGGCCGCGGCTCGGTCGCCTGGATGTGGAAGCAGAACCTCGACGGCCACCGCGATCTGGGTGTTTCGGCGGTTTGCAACTATACGCCCGTGGCGGGCGTGGCTCGTCGCGGGCACAGCCTGCAATGCTTCATCATGCCGGACCACACGCATCACGCGTTTTCCGGCGACACGGTCCGCCGCAGTTACTCGCTGCACAACGACCTCTTCGTTCCCAGCGATTTCGTGTTCGTGTGGGACCTGCTCGATCCATCTGGTCGGACTGTCGCGCACGGGCAGGAGCGGCGGCGCATGGAAAGCGGTGGTCTCGACCGGGCGGCGTTCTCGCTGATCGCTCCTGCCGTGGACCAGCGGACACGTTTTACGTTGCGGATGCGACTGCTTGCCGACGGTTGCTTCGCTTACGGCGAACGACGCGACCTGGACGTTTGGCCGAAAGTGCAAACCTCCGCCACGCCATTTGCCCGCAGTATCGTGCTGTTCGACCCGGCCGGCGCTACCGCCAAGGTTTTCCAGAAGGCGGGTTTCGCTTTTACGACGATCAACGAGCTGAGTGGCGCCGGTGGCGACCCAACTGCGACCGTACTGGTGATCGGCGAGGATGCTTTGCAGGCCGATACGGCCGTTTCTGCCGGAAAACTGGGCGAGTATGTTGCCGGCGGTGGCCGTATTGTGGTGTTGGCGCAAGGGCGGGTACTGAGCGGTTTGCCCGTGAAAACTGCCTTGGAACCGCGCGAGTGGGTCAGCATGCCCTTCGTACGCGCCCCGCAACATCCTGTGCTCGCGGGTGTCACGTCCTGGGACTTGCACTTCTGGAGTCCCGACCACGTGAGTGCGCGGGGCGCTTATTCCAAGCCCGACGGCGGGGCCTTGGTCACGCTCGTCGATAGCGGCGGGGAAAACGGCCTGGAATGGGTGCAGATGATGGAGTGCTACCGAGGCCTCGGCTTCTACCTGTTGAGCCAGTTCCCTGTTGCCGGCCGTTACGAGGCGGAACCTATGGCCGGCGAATTACTACAGCGCTTGATGGCCTACGCTGCCGGCGGAAAACCGTTTCGGATTCCCGAAAGCCGGCTGCTGGTGTCAGCGCAGCCGGGTTCCGCGGTCGTGACGAAGTTGCGCAACGCCGGCGTATCGCTGGCCGTGGTCGGCGCGGATGCACCGCTCGGCGAGGCGTCGATTCTGCTTGTCGACGCCGGGCAACTTCCGGCCAGCTTCCAACCGCCCGTGCGCTGGTCCGATGCCCTGCGCTCTGGGGCCACGTTGATCCTCCACGGCGCTCGCCCGGAACATGGCGACTGGCTTTCGGCCCTAACGGGCAAGCCGGTCTCCTTGACGGCACAGCCCTTGGGCATGTGGGAGGGGCGGGCCTATCGCAACGGTTACACGTCGCTCACGCCCGGGTTGAGCCAGGTCGATTTGTACTGGAAGCGCTACGACGGCTCGGAGGGAGCCGGTTCGCAGGCCGATGACCCGTCGCTGAAGATCGAAGACCCCATCCACTGGTCGGCCTCGGCGGAGCGCGCGGTGGAACACATTTTTCCCGGCGGCCTGGTCGAGATCCCTGTCGGCCGGGGCCGAGTGGTGCTGGATCAACTGCGTTGGGAGACGCCGAATCCGGCCTTGGAGCGGCTGTCGGGCCGCGTCGTCTCGGCCCTGATGACAGGGCTGGGCGTTGCCATCGAACCTTACACGCCCGCCAGGGCCTTGCCCCGAGAAATCGCCTACAAGCCGCTGGACCTGAGCGCGCTGGCCAACCGCGGTTTTATTGACGAGAAGGGCGACGACGGCCAGGGGGGCTGGTCTGACCAAGGCCCGGACTGCGACCTGCGGAGCTTTCCTACGGGGCGGCAGAACTTCAGCGGCGTACCGTTTGTGATCGGCGCGGAACCGCGCTGCTGCATCGTGCTGAAGTCCGACGCGCGGCCGTTCCCCGAGCGCTTGCCGGCGGAGGTCAGCGTTCCCATAGGCTGCCACGTCGAGGGGCTCTGTTTCCTGCACGCCGCCACTTACGCGGGAAACGGCCAGCCGGCCGGCCTGTACCGTGTCGAGTATGCCGACGGCAGCATGCATGAGATCCCGCTGGTGGCCGACGAAAACATCCGCGACTGGGTCTCTCCACCCGGCCTTTTGCCGCGGGAGAAGGGAACGCAAAGCCACATCGCCTGGACGGGCAGCACGAAGCTCTTTCCGGTGATCAGTGTATTCCAGATGCTCTGGGTGAATCCGCGGCCTGAAGCGGCGGTGAAATCGGTCTGCTTTACCAATCCCAAGCGCTCCGCCTGCCCAATCCTGATCGCCCTGACCGCGGTCGTACCCGACGAAAGAGCGGTGCAGGACCGCAAGGCGGCCCGGGCTCGGGCGAAACAACTGCTGGACCAGGGCGTGGCCGCCTTTGACGCCGGCAAGGACGTTACTGCCCGCGAGTTACTGCAAAAGGCGATCGTGGAGGACCCGTCGCGCGAGGCCGCCTATCGGGCCTTGGGATCGGTCTACGAGAGACTGAAAGACGAGGCCGGCGTTTTGGCCACCTACCGTGCCTGGATCAAGGCCGGTGCCAGCACGCCGCTCCCCTACAATCGTCTCGGCGAGATCCTGGAGAAGCAAAAGGACCACCGCGGCGCCTTGGATGCCTACATCCGCTCGTTACAGGTCGAGTGGAACCAACCGCCGGTCATCGAGGCCCGCAAGCGGCTGGAGAAGATCCTGGCCAAGTGAGTCGCACAGTGCAGACTGGTTTGCGGCGCGTTTGGAGTGCGGTACGGGTAGACCAGCATCAGATCCCGCGTCAATTGGTCTTCAACTCGACGCTCAGGATAGGTCGATACTTCGAGCAGGAAGAGGTCGTCGTGGGCCTCGCCCTCCAGGCGGACCTCCAGCAGCCCGTCCGGCATTTGGCTTGGCTGCACGACTTCGGCCTGCGCGGGTCTCCAGGTGGCGATCTTCTCAATTCCGGCCAGCCGCAGAATAGAGCCGCCGTGGTGCTGGATCAGCCACCTGCTGCTTTTGTCGTAGGCTTGGTCTTCGTCTTCGATCATTTAGTCTTCTTCAAAGCAGCACCAAAACGTTTGGCATTGGCCTTCATGGCACTGAGATAATCGCCGGAGGCCGGCGCGTTGGCACAAGTTTCGAAGGCCACGGGCACGACGCCCAAGCCGCGCAGGCGCGTGGCGACGGCGGGCAGGGGATCTTCCTCCCAGATCATCAACCTTGCCGAATGCTTTGCATGCAGTGCCGCCAGTTTCTGCCATTCGGCTTCGGAGGGCATTTCATCGGGCTCCCAGTGTACGGCCTGCAGGTTCCAGCCGTAGCGCCGCGCGGCGTATTGGTAGACGGGATGCGAAGCCAGCAAGGGTTCTTTGCCGAGCGACGCGGAGGCGGCCGCCAACAACCCGTCAAGATCCGCCAGGTCCTTTTCCAAGGCCTCCAGGTTGGCATCGAATTCATTCGCCGCGTCAGGCATGAGACGGACGAGTTCGTCGTGAATCGCCTGCGCCTGCAAAGCCGCCTGCTGCGGGTCCATCCACGTATTGAAGTCGATGAGGCCATGACTGTGCATGCCTTGCGGGCCATGGCTGTGCGTGACGACTTCACCGTTCTTGACGTATCGGTCGACAAACGAGCGGGAGGTCACCACCTGTCTCGTAAGCGGCAGCACAGCCGCCGGCAGCCACTTTTCATATTCGGCGCCGTTGAGCAAAATGAGGTCTGCCTGCTGATACTGCCGGATGTCGTCCTCCCGTGGTTTCCAGAATGCGGGGTCTTCCTCGCGCGGCACAGGGAAGATGATCTCAACACGATCGCCGGCGATGCGCCGCGTAAAATACGCCAGCGGATAGTTGACGACTGCGACGCGCGTACGGATGCCGGCCGACGGCGATGCGACGGGCACGGCGGGCGCGACAGCGGCCCGCGGTCCTGGAAGGCCCAACCAACGGACCGTCATCCAGGCAAGCACGCAGGCGATTGCCGCGCCTGCCGTCAACACGATCAGGATCTCGCCGGCTTGCAGCCAGAACACCATCCACCGCCCGCAGCCGATCTTGAACATCGTTTTCATCTCGCCCCGCCGCAGCCTGAGCGAGAGGAGGACCACCAGCGCCAAGAGCAGCCCCGTCGCCACCCCGACCAGCAGCGACTGGGCGTCGAAGAAGCGTTTCACGCGAAAGACCAAGTCGAGCGTCTCGTGAACGACATCCTTCGGCGCCAGCAGTTGTACCGTCGCCTGCGGGTCCAGGTAGCGCCCGCGAAGGATCGCCGCGGATTTCTCGTCGTGCGGCACGATCACGACCACGCCGACGGGAAACGTCGCCGGGTCGCCGTGCATATGGAAGGATGCGACGTTCTCGGGCGTCACTTCCTGATAGGGGAGCAAGGCCGCGCTGGCCGTGACATGGTTGGCGTCGCGCTCGAGCAGCAAACTCGGATCGGCGGCGGCCGCATCCTGGTGGCCGTGCATGATGCCCATGATGAGCCAGACGGTCTTGATATCGACGAACACCGCCTCGTCGTCGGCCGTGCCGTTGGCCGCAAGGATACCCGCGACGCGCATGTTGATGGGGTATGACCCGGCCAGGTCGAGAACGTTCTCCGGATCGCTCATCAGTGTCTCGCCAGGCCGCAGCCCGAGTGTCTCGGCCGCCGCCGCGCCAAGCAGGCAATCGCCGAGCCGGGTCAGGCCGGCGCCCTGGGCCACGTGCAGGCCGCGGAAATCGAAATACTCCAACGACGTGCCCACTATTGGCTTACTGCCGGCCGTGTACTTGTTTAGCACGGGCAGGCCCAGCGCCAAGCCGCTGGCGTTGATCGCGTCCAGATCGCTCATTGCCAGGTCGTGGGCGGGCGTGCCGCGAAAATAGAGCGCGTGCAGGACCAAATCGAGCCGGCTGCCGGGCGCCCCGGCGACCAAGGGCGTGGCCTCGGCCCGTGCCAGCAGATTGCGCTGGTAATCGCGGACCAGCAGGTGTACGGCTAGCGGCAAGAACACCGCCACGGCAATGCTGAAGACGAGGATGGCGGTCTTGATCTTGTTGAATCGCAGATAACGCAGCGTCAGCAGTAGGACGGACCTCATTGCGCCCCTCCCACCGCGAAGTCGTGGCAATTGACGACGCGCGGGAATCGTGCGGCGAGCTCCATGTCGTGGGTCACCATCAGCAGTGTGTCGCCGGTGCGATCCAACTGCCCGAAGAGCAGATCGACAACCTGCTGCTTGGCCGTGGGATCGAGATTGCCGGTGGGCTCGTCGGCCAGCAAGAGCGGTGGCTCCGGCAGCAGGGCACGGCAGATGGCAACGCGCTGCTTCTCGCCCTGCGACAGGCGGTGCGGAAAGTACCGCAGCCGGTGCGACAGCCCGGTCTCGGCGGCGAGCTGTACGGCCCGGCGAGGCACGTCCGCCGCGAGACGTAAAGCCGCGTTCAGCCGGTAGGGCAGGAGAATGTTCTCCAGCACGTTGAGGTAGCTCACCAGCTCGAAGCTCTGAAACACCAGTCCGATGCGGGCCACGCGGAACGCCCGGCGGTGGGCGTCGCCAAGCGCGCTTACCGTCTGCTCGCCTACGCGGATCGTGCCCCGCACGGGCGTCAGGATGCCGGCGATCAAGTGCAACAAGGTGGTCTTGCCGGAACCGCTGGGACCGACGATCGCCACGCGCTCGCCGTCGGTAACATTGAAATAAGGCACCGCCAGCCGGAAGTCCGACTGCGGAAACTGAAAATCGAGGTCATTGACGGCGATCATGGCTCAAAGTTTCCTCAAGGACACGCTGTTGCGCACCTGACTTTTCCTTGCCACTTTCATGGAGACGATTTTCCACGCGCCGCCCTGCGGCGTGATACCGAGGTCGGCGGTGTATTCGTTGACCCGCGTGTGGATGTGTCCCCAATGTTCGATGGTGCCCGCCACCTGCCACGTGACGCGCTCCACGAAACCGCCCTCGGCCTTGCCCGCAGCCGCTTCCGACTTTGTGACTTTGACTTCCTGGACGCGGGCCACTGCCCCGCCCTGTTCCTGCACGACGAGGCCCTGCTTGATCTTCAGGTAGAGGTCGGTCAGCAGGTCGCCGGCGACGCTCTGAGCCAGCGCGTCGTAGATATCGGATTCGCTGCGATAGTCGAAGCCGCGATAAATGTTGCGCAACAGCGTCTCGGACAGGGCAGCGCGGGCCGCCGACCCTGAGTACAGGGTGCCCGCGTCGGCGCTTTGTCCGGAGGGGACGGCATCGATCTTCGGCAGTGGCGGAGCGCCGGGGCTGTCCCACGCGAATGTCGGCTGTTCCGGCGTGAAGGAAATGCGGGAGCCTTTGTTGTAGGCGAAGACGACCGCGCGGACCGCCGGGGCCTTATCGCCGAAGAGCGTCCACTTCAGCTCGACGTGGCGCGGCGCGCCCTTGGTCGAATAAGTCAGGATCGCACCAACCCGCGCGGTCGCAGCAACGAGCCGCCGGGCTTCGGGCCGTGCGGAAAGGTCTGTGAAATCGATGCCGCAGAAGTCGAGTCGGCCGAGCTTGGGTCTCACGGCCACGTCGTCGATCTTCAGCTCGTTGTGCCTGGTGAAAAAGGCCTCCAGCCGGCTGCGAGCGGCGGTCTGTTCCGCGACTTCGAGTACATCCTTGTTGTTTCGCAGGACTGCCTGCCAGGTTTCCAGGGTCGGCAACGGCATAAGGATTTCGACGCGGACTTCGTCGTTCTGGATATAGACGAAGGCCTGGGTGGCGTCGGGCACCATGTACCCATGGTCGGCGGCAGGTTCCGCCGCCGCAGACCGCACCCCAGGCGTCGATGCCCCGCGTCCGGCCGTTTGGGACCAATCGAAGGCGACGTGTTCCGCCTGCTCGCCCTCGGGGACCGGGATGAGCGTGGCGGTTGTTGCCCCCTCGCGGAAGACTGTCATCTGCATGATCACCGGCATGGCGACTGCGCCGGTATTGAAATGCTGTCGAAAGCCTAGCCGCGCCGGCGACCTGGCTAACGGATATTCGAGATGGTAAACGGCCGTCTTCGTCATCAGGTCCTCCAGTGGTATCCCGGCGTTTGGCACGGGAAATAATTCCACCTTGACAACCTTGCCGGCCAGCCTCCGCTCGTCGGAATCGCTGAGGATCAAGCCGTCCAGCAGGAACTTCTTGTGCGCTTCCGCGCCTTTCGCGATGACGGCCTCCTCGATGCGATCGGTGATGATAAGCGTCATGCCGGCCGAGAGCAGGATGTCCTCCGGCCGCACTTTGATCGTGAGTTCAACCTTGTCGCGATGGACCAGGGCCTCGCCCTCTACCGTCGATACGGAGTGCGCCAGCGCCGCCGCAGGGGCCAGCCAGCAGAGGGCGAAGAGAGAAAGGGAGAGGGGGAGAAGGGGAGAAGGGGAGACTCTGCTCCCTGCCCCCTTTCTCCCTTTCTCCCCGACCCGCTGCGCGGGTGCCCCGCCCTTTCTTTTCATCTCCGCTTCTCCCCTTCTCCCCCTCTCCCATTCTCCCCCGCTCTCAGGCGATCGGCCCGTACTCTAGGCCGGCCAGTTGCGCGTAGGCCTGCAAGAGCTGCTCATGCCGGCCGAGGAGGAACAACTGGTGGAAGCCCAGGCAGTCGCGGCAGTCCGTCACGTTATCCATGTGGAATTCGGCCGACGTACGGCATCCGCCCGCCGGAGGCGTGTCGATGTTCGCCACGACGTGGCCCGTGCCCACAAGAATCTTTCTTGGCCCTTGGAAGGTCATCACCGTGATGGCTTCCCCTTCCGGCCAAAGCACCTGCGGCGAGACGCCCAATCCCGACTCGCTGTGGCTGCGAAGGATCACGGGCACAGCCGGCTGGTCCGGCCCGCGGAGCCTCGTGGGGCCGGAGCAGTGGGCGCCCATGAGCGTGTTGTTCACCGTGTTGGGCGCGGGGTCCTGCTGGAAGCCCGGCCGGCCCAGCAGAAGCTGGCATAGTCGTTGCCCGATGCCCGCGTTCCAGTCGCACTCGCAGATCCCCGGCGTCAACTCGTCGTTGAGCTTCAACCAGGCCATGCAGGGCGGGCAAGGGATCTTACGTTCGCCGATCAGCCCCAGGCAATTCAGCGAAATCCCCTGGCAGTTCTCCGCCGCCATGATCCGCTTGGCCACGAAGTAGTTCTTGGCCGAATTCAGCACGTCCTGGGCATTGGGCTCGACGACCTTCTTGGCCGTGCGCGTAAATTCCGCGACGAGGGCCTTCATCTCGGCGGTCTCGCCGATCTTGGCCAGCTCGTCGGTCCAGCGCCGCAGCGGCACGTGGTGCAGCGTGGTACCGATGGCGGCAAGCTTCTCGTCGTAGGTCTTCTCGCCGTTGACGATGCACAGCCGTGTGCGGTCCATCTGCGCAATCGTCGACAACATACGGACGCCGGTGGCCAGCCAACTGTGGTCTTGGGTGGCGGCCACAAAACACTTGGCCGCCTTGCGGCTGGGCTGGAGTTGGGAGGTGAACGAGGTGCCCATCGGGCTGAAGACGATCGTGGGAATCTCGCCGCGCTTGGCAAGGAACAGCTCTGCGTGTGGCCAATAATTGGGCGAGAGTCCGCCCACGATCAAGATCACGCCGTCGGGCCGCGACTGCGTGCATTGGGCCGCCAAGGCATTGACGCCGGCCAGGTCCACGACCGGCTCGGCGTCCACCTGCAGATCGACGCCCAGCTTCTGGGCGGCGTTGGCCATGGTCTTCGTGTAGTCGGCTTGCCGGCCGTGGATGTCGTAGGAAGCGCCGGGCCATCCCATCCAGTACTTGTCGGTATTGGGACGGAGAAAGACAGCCCGCACGCGCGGCCGGGCCGCCGCCGGCACCGTGGGGGATTCCGCTCCCAAGGCCGTCGCCGCAACGTTGATCGCCAGGGCCGAGGCCCCGACGGCAGTCATGAACTCGCGACGATCCATCGATGCGCAACAGCCGCAATGACAATGAGAATGCGATTCGGAACTGGACATGACTCAATCTCCTTGTTAGTTGAGGATGAACGAAGCCGGGGAGTAGGCAGGCAGGTCGAAAATGAGCCTGCCGTCTTTGATCGGAATGGGCGAGCCGGTCTTATCGCCGCGCAAATTAACCGCTGTAGCGGAAGCGGCTTGGAAGCCCGTCGGCAGATTTACCACGAGCTCACCGCGGACGCCACTCTGATCCCAGACCCGTAGCAGAGTCCCCTTGTTTACTCCGTCTGGGTCGGCGCCGAAGGCCGTCACGAGCACGCCGGGCCGTGAGACGCTTAGACCGGATTGGACCGCCGGAAGCGACCCAGCGGGCCCCTCGGCGGCCGCGGCCAGCAACGGCAAGCGGGCTTCCCAGGCGGGCACAGTCAGGTTCTTGCCGAGGTCCTCGCCTTGGGTCGGCCAGAGACGCACCCGGCTCGACCAGGAACCGTCCTGCCACTCGGGGAAGTTGGTGTTCCACTCGTTGTTATACAGATTGACGAAAACCGACGACTTGTGCGGCTGGAATTCTTGGGAATATCGCCACAATCCCGGCTCCCCAAGACTCACGCAGGGCGAGTCGATGGGGCAGACCCCCACGCCGCTCTGATCGTCCCCGCGTAGGACGAGTCCCGTGCTCAGGCAGAAGTAGTCTTTGTTGGCGCCGGGAACGATTTCCTTAGCCGGATCGATCGGTCCGCCCAGCCGTCCCAGGGTGTAGTGCGGTTGCTTGACGGCCAACGGGAAGCAGAGCCAGCCGCCCTCGGGTGCGGGGTTGGGAGTCTTTTCATTCACACGCCACTCGATGTCCACCCAGGGCTGCTCGCGGGGCAACGTGACGACCAGGGCAATACCTTTGGCCAAGCCGAGGGTGTCTGTCGCCGTGAGGGTAGCAATATCGGCATGCGCCGCTTTTTCGATGGCGAGGCTCCAGGCCGGCAGGGTCAGCGCCGCATACTTGGTGTCCCCCGGCAGGCCGCCGTGGGCAAACTGGTAGCCGGCACGGGCGTAGGCACGGGTGAAATCGGCCATCTGCTGATTGTTGAAGCGCTCATGGAGGAACTGGCCCAAGGCGTAAGGACTGGCGCGATCGACCAACTCGCGTCCCGTCTTCTTCTCGACGAGCGACGCGATGCCGCCGCGGCGAAGGTCGTAGGCGATGCGATAGAATGGCGTGTCATCGAGCCATTTCTCGAGCCGTACGTCAGGCCGACCACGGGGACGTGGTACCCGAGCCTGATCTTTATCCTTTTGTTCCGAGGGCAACTTGCCTGTGCCACTCGTGTCCGGATAGGTCTTGTAACCGCTGGCGGGCACGTCCTGGGCATAAAGGAACTTGCCGGGGCGAGAGGGAATCTCGATCAGGCCGGAGCGCGGCCAGGGCAAGGCGTTATAGACGACGACCCGCGGACCGGCAGTTTTGACTGACTTGGCCAACAGATCCAGCCGGCTGCGAAGCTCGCGGTGGACGATCTCGGCCTCTTTGCGGGCATAGGCCCGCTTGCCGTCGAATACCTGTTCGTATTTCTTATAAGCGCCTCGATCATAAGCGGCCTTCCAAGCCGCGCCGTAAAGGTCGCGCAGAGTGCCGCTGTTCCACGAGCCCATATTGGGGGCGGCAGGCCCAAAGGTATGCTCGCTGTAGAGGACGCTCTGCTCGTAGGCCTCGGCCAGCGCGGGCGCAAGGTCGCCGCCGACCAGGGGTACCTGGTGCCCGAGCCCCCAGGCGCGGAGTTGCGTGTCGAGCGTCTCGACGGCCGGCTGCAGGGGACGGACCGTGTGGGCCGCCTTCGATTCGATCGGCATCGAGAGCAAGCCGTGGATCCAGGTGTCGGGCATGTCGCCGCGGACGATCGGCAACTCGGGCTTCTCGGCAAGCACCGCGCGGGCGAAATCGTCAAGTGTGCCGAAATGAACGCGGATGCCCGCCATGTTCTTCTCGGCATATTGCCGCAGGCTTTCCACGTCTGCCAACGTGGGCGGACCCTGATTGTCGCCGGTCATGATCATGGCAAGGTAGTTCTTATTAGGCCAGCCGCTGGGCGGAGTCATGGGGGAACCATATTCCGGCGTGTAATTGCAGAGAATGCGGGAGCCATCCGGGCCTTCCCACCAAAATAGATGCGGCAGGCGCAAATGGCCGCTGGCGCCATTGCTACCGATCTGCAGGAACTGCACTCCGGCATGGGCCAAAATGGTCGGCCACACCCAGGAGTGGCAGGGCACGTCCGTCATCTTGGCCGCGATGGGCAGCGGCCGGCCGTACTTGCGGGCGATCGCCGACGCGAACCGCATCCCCCGCACCAGGTCTTCCAGGTCACACGATTCCGTGTGCAGACTGAAGGGCAGGGCCTGGACCGAGAGCGCCCCTTCCCGCACGGCTTGCTCGATGTGCGGCTTGCGGGCCGGCTCTTGTTTCGGCCCGAGGATATGTGCCGCCGGCCAACCCGGAATGATCCAGGCAAAACGTTTCTCCGGCGGCAACTGCCGCCCCTGATCGATGATCCCCAGCGCGCTGTCCATCATCTTCACGCGGTACTTGTGCAGAACGCCTTCGATGGTATCGGTATAGCCGATATCACAATGCGTCTTGAAGGCGACCCACACATCGGTGACCTTGGCCGGCGATGCGCTATCCGGCTTGGATGGTCCGGCGACGGTCTTGACTTTCCCGGCCGGATTGGCCGCATTGACCTGTCCGGTTTTGGCAATGACCTCGGCCCGGATGGCCGATACCGAAATCAGGATCAACAAAGCGCCGACTAGCGGCAGGTATCTCCGATTCATGGCGAGTGCTCCTCGATGGCAGGAAGAAGATGGGGTGGGAAGGTTTGTGGCGGGATTCGTCATTTGCTCGCGCCGCTTCCGCAATAGAAACGACTTAGTGTGATGAGCGGGAAAACGCTCACTGCGCCAGGATCGCCAGGTCGATGTGCTGGCCGCCGGTGGTCTGGTGCGTGTGGACGGCTACGGTGTTCGTGCCTTTGCGCAATGCCTTGCGTAGGGCCTCGGTTACAACACGCATCTCGTAGTGGCCGATAAAGTTCTGCACGCTCAAGATCTTCTGGCCGTTGACATAGACCTCGGTGTCTTCGTCATAGGAGATGACCACCGCGCCAGCCTTGAGCTTGGCACCGTCGTAGTCGAACGTCTTGCGAAGATAGATGTCGTCAGTGGTCCAGGGGGTCTTGCAGGGCCAACCACTGTCGTGTCCGAAGGGCGCAAGGCCGGTGGGCCACGCCGCGTCGTCGAATTGCTCGGCCTTCCAGTGGCCTTGTGGAGTCTTGACGACATAACGCCAGGGCGTGCAACGGACGCCGTCCTGCTGCGCGCCAACGAGGACCTTCCAAGGCGTCTCTGCCCGAACCGCCGGCTGCGGCGCGGCCGTCTCGCCGCGCTCATAGGCCGCCTGCCGCGAGGTGATCGCGCAGAGCTTCTTGACGTCGAACTTCGGCTGGCGGTCGTAATAGTACAAACCGTTGTGTTCCTGCTCGACGTCCGTCAGTTGCGTGTAACAGAACCCGAACAGGTTCGGATTGTCCAGCAGGGCGTCGACCGTGCCCCGGTATCGCGTGTAGAATGCCTCGAGCGTCTTGGGACCCTCGCCGTAACCCCAGCCTCCCTCGGTTGCCCAGCCGATCCCGCCGATTTCGCTGATCATGAACGGCACCCCGTAATCCTGCGACGAGACCGACGCATGACCGTAGCGCGAAGGCATCGGCGGTTGCCCGGCCGCGGCGAAGTAGTCCATCCATCGCTTCCGCAAGGACACCGGATTGCCGTCGTAGTCGTGCGAATCGCGGACCTCCGGGTGCGGCAAGGTATGCGACCAACCGCTGCTTTCCAGCACGGGGCGCGTTGGATCGACAGCCTTGGTCACGTTCCAGATCACCTGCTGAATCTCTGACGCGCCGGAACCGGTCTCGTTGAAGGGACACCAGCCGATAATCGCCGGATGGTTGCGGTCGCGGAGCAGCACTTCCGTCCACTCGGTAACATAGGCGGCATAGCCCGCGGGCTGGTAGTTGAAACCCCAATTGGGAAACTCGCCCCAGACCAGGTAACCCAGCTTGTCGGCCCAATAGAGGAAGCGCGGCTCGAATACCTTCTGGTGTAGCCGCGCACCGTTATAGCCGCAGGCCATCGACATTTCGATGTCGTGCTTGAGGGCCTCGTCGCTGGGTGCCGTCCAGACGCCGTCCGGATAGAAGCCCTGGTCGAGGATCAGCCGCTGGAAGACCGGCTTGCCGTTGATCAGGATCCGCCGGCCTTCGATCGTCACCTTCCGCAGGCCGAAGTAGCTTTTCAACTCGTCGATCGTCTCATTGCCGCGGGTCAACGTCAGTTTCAGGTCATACAGGAACGGCGAGCCTGGCTCCCAGAGTTTCTTTTCGCTCAAGTTGACCACCAGTCGCTGATTGCGCCAGGCGCCGACGGCCGCATCGGAGCCGACCGGCTTGCCACCGGCCGAGGCTACGGCCGTAAGCTTGACGTCGGGGTCGGCGCCGTTGACCGTGGCCTCGATCAGCACGCGGTCGTGGTCTGGATCGGGCACGACGGAGATGTTCTCCACGAACGATGAGCCGACGGCTTCCAGCCAGACGGGCTGCCAGATGCCCGTCGTACGCGTATAGACACAGCCCTCGCTCTTGTTGAATGCCTGCTTGCCGCCGACCTGCAATCCGCTCCGCAGATCGTCGAAGACCCGCACCACGAGTTCGTTCGGGCCATCCCGCAGCAGCGACGTGATTTCAAAACAGAAGGCGGCGTTCTCGCCCGTGTGCGTACCGGCCAGCTTGCCGTTGACGTAGACCCAGGTCTTGTAGTCGACGCCGCCGAAGTGTAGCAGGATGCGCTTGCCTTTCATGCTCTCGGGCAATTCCGCGGTCCGCCGATACCAGACGCTTGTGAAGTACTCGCGGTTGCCCAGTCCTAGACCGGAGAGCTTGCTTTCCGGGCAGAACGGCACAACGATCTTCGAGGCCAACACCTTGCCGGAAATCAGGCCGCGGGCACAGCCGTCGGCCTTGCGATCGATTTCGAACTCCCACTGGCCGTTGAGCGTCATCCAGTTGTCGCGCATGGCATCCGGACGCGGGTGCTCCGGCCGCGGTACGGCGGCCAGTGCGGCGCTGGCGGAAAAGGCCAGGAGAAGAGCGGTAACGGGAAACAGTAATAGGCAATTTCTCAACGAACGCATGGTTTGCATGGAGTCAGGTACTTTCCTCTTGGGGTTATGCTGCACGGGGTCAGAAATTCGCCGTTGGAGTCCCGCCTTTAGGCGGAATGTTGCCGAGGCTACCGGCTAAAGCCGGGACTCCAACGGCTTATTTTCACGCGGGCAAACTATAATCTATTCCGTCACGTCGGCCAGGCCGACGTCGATCCCCTGGCCGCCTTCCGTTTGATGGCAATGCACGGCCACGAGGATCTTAGCGCCGGGCTGCATGGCGGCGCGGGCCACGCGCGAGATCTCCAGGGGCACGTAGCTGGTCGTGAACCCGCTCTCCTGCGCGGCGAGCTGCCCGTCGACGTAGATCTCGACGTCCTCGTCGTGGTAGGCGACGAACTGCAGATGCGGATGCGCACCCGCCGGGATCGTGATCTCGCGGCGGAGCCAGATGTCGTCGCTGGTCCACTTTGTGTGTGCGACGAAATTCGGCGGATTGGTGCCGAAGCCCGCCCGCCCTTCCTTCCAGCCGCTGGCGTCGAAATCGGGTTTCGTCCAGTCATCTGCCGGTTTCCGCGTCGTGTAGCGCCATTTTTGCTCGGCGGGCACGAGCATGGTAACTTTCGGCGGTGCGGGCAGCGGCGCCCAATGGGCGGGCCTGAGCTTGTCTCGCGCGGCCCACTTCTGCCAGATCTCGCGGTCGCCGAGCATCTTGATGAAGAACCCGCCCACGACCGGCCGCGCGTGCATCCCACCGCTGTGGATATCGTCGGTCACGTAAGAATCGGCGATCGGATCGCGGGCGGTGGTCGCGTTCAGGTAATCGTAGATCGGCGCGATGATGGCTTCGAAGTCGGACTGCTCTTCCGCCATCGTGGCGCTCCAGATAGACCAGTCGGTCTTCGTCAGGTGCGTGCGGGAATCCAAGGGGACCCCGTAGCGCAGCATCACTTTCTTGTAGTGCGCGATCTCCTTCTGGGCCACCGACGACGGGAAGACGTCCAGCCCCAGGAGGCGGTCCCAGACGAGGTTGTACTTCTGGCTCCAGGTCCGCTGCTTGTCGAAGGCCAGGCGGTAGTGGTCTCCTTCGGCGGCGACCTTCATCCAGTGCCGGGCGTCGGCCTTGGCCAGCGCGGCGTACTTCTCCGCGATCTCCTTTTCGCCACGGATGCGGCACAAGTCGCCATAGGCCGCCAAGCCCAGGATGGCCTTCACGGAGAGATTCGCATTGTGGGCCAGGTGGCCCATGAAATCGTCGGTGCAAAGCTGCTGCTCGGGATCGAGGCCGTACTTCTCCAGGTATTTCGCCCACTGCGTGAGTTGCGGCCACCAGGGCGCGACGAAGTCGGCGTTGCCTTCCGCGTGCGCGATAGCGTCGCAGAGAATCAGCATGTTGCCGCTTTCCTCTACGGGCATGCCCTCGCCGCCGTCGTCGCGGCCGAAAACGAACGGGTACGTGCCCAGGTCGTGCGGCGCGTTGGGGAACTTCCAGTGCGGCGATGCGGAATACATCAGCACGTGGACCAGCGAGGCCTTGGCCAGCGACGGGCTGAGGAAGATCCAAATGGGGTCCATGGGGAAGAACACGTCCACGGTGGCGATGTCGCCGTTGCTGGTGTTCTCCTTGGTGAAAAACAACGGCTGCTTGTTCGCGTCGGCGGCCAGCCCGTTGGCGGCCACACACTCGCGGTACGACAAGGCCGTAATCTGCGCATATTTCTCGCCGCCGACCTTGGTCATGTCCGCCATCAATTCCTTGTCGAAGGCCCGGCAGCGGGCCAGCAACTTTTCATAATCGCGCGAGGCGGTTTGCAGGAGTTGGGCGATCTTCAGTCCGTTGCGCGCCCAGTAGGGGAGCAGCCGCTTGCCGTAATACTTGATGGCGAAGAGCTCATCGTAGGCCACGATCACCTGCCGCTGGACGGACTGCTCTCCCACGCTGCCCAGGTCGAAGGCGAAGGCCAATACGGGCTCGGCATCGCGGACCGCGCGGGGCATGCGTGTGTCGTCGGCAGCCGACAGGCCGCCCTTGCCGGCAAACGACGTTTCCAGCACGGCAGCAGCGCCAATCGCCGCGCGGGAAAGTCCGCTGGGCGCGGCGGCGTAGGCATAGCCCCAGTTGATGCGGTGGTCGTCACCGCAGGAGCCGAGCACCGGCTGGGCCTGCGTGCCCACGCGCAGGAGCGTCAGGTCGCCGGCCGTTTGCCGCGACCATTCGACAAGCTCGACCGGGTTGTTGACGGCCAACTGCGAACTGGTGCTGTCATAGATTTGGACCTTGTGCTGCCCGCCGTCGCACGAGCGGACGTACCAGGTGATGTAGCTCAGCGGCCAGGAATAGACGTCCAGATCGTCGGGCAGCGCGGGCTCCATGAAGACGAGCGTCACGTGGACGCCGGCCTGCTCAAACTCGTAGATGGTGCGGGTGGGCAGGACCTGCACCGACTTCTGGGCGAACGCCGGTGCGCCGGCCGGCTCCGCGCCCATCAGACGGTACGTCTTCCCGTCGATGCGAATCAAGCTCACTAGCGAATGATCGTGCTTCGTCCAATGTTTCGTCGTCGCGTCGTTCAGGCGGTCGGATTCGGACCAGACGCTCAAGAATGGGTTGTGCGTTACCAAAGGAACCGCGGGTGGACGAAAGTCGGCGGCGGCAGCGGCCGCGGGGCAAAAATGGACGGCGAGAACTGCTGCGGCAAGCAGCGCAATAGGAGATCGGAAGATTCTGGTCATTGAGGAAATCCTTGCTCTTGATGTGGGACTCATTCAGGATTGGTGCGGAGGGGCGACGCTTGGTAGCCGGCCCCGGAGGGAGATATTGCAATATGATATAACAAACGGTCGAAATTCACAACGAAATTCGCGTCTGGGTCAGACATCTCATTCTAAGTGGTCAAATTCACAAATGATGTTACACTTCCACGCGCTTGCCGTAATTTCCACATACCGGCCGGATTGGTAGCTTATGCAACAGGTCCTTCAGTTGCATATTCCAACGCCACAATTGGCACGGTCTGGCAAGAAACCGCAACCTACTTGCCGTTCAGCAGCGGCGCCAGCCGCGCGCGCAACTGCCGCAGTTCCTCTTCCTGCTTGACACTGAAATGGCCCACGCGCTGCGCATAGCAGTCCATCCAAGTGGCTAGCCGGGCGAGATCGTCATCGCTCAAGCGGACCTCTTCGTGCAGTTTGGGGCCGGTCAGCAGCGCCCAGAGCCGACTCTGCCGCGCGGTGCCCTGGTTCGCCGCGGAACGGTCGCGCTCGAAAGCCAGCTTCTTCAGATCGCCGCCGGCAAAACTCAATAAGTTGTTGTAGGAGACGGCGGCCGTCAGATCGAAGCGAGCGCCCTTGGCATTGCCGCTGCCCGGCTTGTGGCAGGAAACGCAACTCCGATCCAATACGGGCTGAACCAGCTCGTCGTATTTCAACGGCCACGAGCCGAGCGGCCCCGGTGTGATTTTCGATGGTTCATGCCGCAGCGCCGTGGAAACCGCGCGGACCGGCGGGGCGGCTTCACGCGACTCGTGGCAGCCGATGCAGGAAAACGTCTGCCCAGGCTGCAGGTACGTCAGGCTGCGCATCGTTTGCACCGCCAGCCCTTGCCGGTCGAGGGCCTGGAAAAAGACCGGGATGCCGCTGGGCACCCGGAACGAGGCCGAGCCGTCAGCTTCGACCGGCACCGTGCCCAGCACGAACTTGCCCGGGTCTTCGGCCGAGACGCCCAGGCAGGGGCTGTTCATCTGCGGCTGGACCTTCGGCGGCACGGCCACGATCCGCAACTGAGCGATCGTGCCCCGCGGCACGCCCGGCAGGCCCACGTAAACGTCTTGCAGGTAGAAGCGGCCTTCCTGGGGACCGTCCCAGGCGACCGCGTCGGCATGCACCGGCGGCACGGGCCGGGCGCGGACCGGGATAGGACACTCGCTGGATATCGCCGGGTCGCGGTAGATCAGGTTCAAATTGCCGAAGGCGTCCAGCAGGTAAAGGCCCGTGGCGTTGACGGGGTTCTGGTTCGTGTCGTCCACGCGGCAGTGCGGCGGCAGGTGCCGGTCGCTCCATGCCACCAAGTAATGTTGCTCGGAAAGCGGGTAGGGGTTGGCGTAGTAGCTCCCCACCGAAGCCTCCGTCTCGGGGAAAGGGACCTCGGGCGTCAGCCGGACGATCGGGGTCGCCTCCTCGGTGCCCAGGTTGCGGTCCAGGAGGATCAGCGAACCGCCGATGTTGGAGTGGTGCGCCCCGGCCGTACAGATCAGCCGGTGCGAGCCGGGGATGGCACGGGCCTCAAACTTCACCTGCGGCCGCACGGTATAGTTGCCGTAGACAAGCTGCGGATTGGTGCCGTCGGGGTTGGTGGACCAGAGGCTGAAGAAATGGCCGTTGAAGCGGTCGATGTAGTCCCAGCGGGTATAGAGGATCCGCCCGTCGGCAGCCACCGAGGGTGTCCACTCGAAATTCTCGAAGGCCGAGAGCGCGTGCATGTCGCCGCCGGCAGCGTTCATACAATGGAGCGTGAAGACCGGCACCGGCCGATAGTTGTCGCCGCCGCAGCGGACATAGCTGTCGGGCAGATCCGCATCGATCGTTTGCAGTGTGTTGGCCTTGCTGCACTGCAGAAACACGCCCTTGCGGGTAGACAGGAAGACGATGTCGCCGCCGGGCAGAAAACGGGCGTCGAAATCATCATAGCGGCCGTGCGTCAGTTGCCGCATGCCGCTGCCGTCGAGGTTCACCTCGAAGACGTGGAAGAACGCCTCCTCCGGCAGGTTCGCCTTGGTGGCCTTGTCGGGCAGATCGGGCACGCGCGGATCGAACTTCGCATAGGCGAAGAGCACCTTCTTGCCGTCGTAGGAAAGATCGGGCCGAACAAAACTCCCCTCGGCGAAGTCGGCAGTCAGGCAGCGTAGCTTCGGGTGGTCGCCGTGGAAGCCTTCGAGCACAAAGACGCCGCCGCCCGGTCGCGACCACCAGCCGTAGAACTGGTCGGACATGTGCGGGAACCGTCCCGGGACGTGCTTGACGAACAAGATCGAATCGAAATCCAGAAGCGGGTTGCAGAGCGCCAAGCGGCGCGCCGCCCAGCGGGCCGCAAAGTAGGCCTTGGCCTGGGCCTCCGGCGAGACCTCGGTCGGAAGTTGCCGCTCGGCTAGTTCCCGCAGCGTTTTTTCCTCGGCCTCGATCGGGGCGCCCAGCGTCCGCAGGTTCTCAGCCAGCTTCAAGCCGCGCTCGAATATCGGGCCGATCGGATGCCGCGCGCCCGACCAGTCGGCCGGCTTCGACGCGGCGGCCGGCTTGCCGTGCGCGACCGACCACTCGCTCACGCTCGACTGCGTGGCCGGATGATCGAGCGCCAAGTTCTCCTTGCCGTTGGTCCCATAGACTTCGACCTCGTCCAGGTGGAAGTAGGAATGGCCGGGCAGTTGCAGGCGGACGTAGCGGGCCGACTGGCCTTTGAGCGGGACGGAGAGCGGGCAGTTGTCCGGCTGGCCGCCGAACGTCGTGCCGTCGTGCTGATAGACCTGTTTGAAGGTCCGCGCGTCGGACGAGAGCAACACCATGATCCGGCCGTTGCGGTCGGCCAGCGCATCGCAACGGTTGTAAAGCACGACACGATCCAGGGCCGTCGCTTTACCCAGGTCGACTTGCCACCAGGGGTTCGGCTCGTCGGCCGTGTGGAATCCCCACTTTCCCGTCTTGACGCCGTCGCAGCCGCCGGCGGCATCCATCTCGGGTGTCACGCCGGCCGCGGGTAAGGCACCCGACACGACACCCCGCACGGCGTCCTGCCGCAGCCAGTCGGCCTCGATCTGGGCCGGCGAGATCACCGGCTGCGCCTGGGTAGAACGCGGTTGCTCAGCAGGAGCGGCCGGCAACCGGCCGACAACCAGGGGGACGATAAACAGGGCAAAAACAGTTTTCCAGCTCATGGGTATCTCCTTAGCTCGAACCATGCATGAGTATGAATGCCGTGCAGGGGGAAGTCAAGACCGAGGCCGTGGCACGGCCGACGGCGGCCGCCCTGCGAACCGAACCCGAAGGGTTCACAGCAATTAGCCGGTGGTAAGCACAGCGCCACCACCGGTGTTGAGGCGACCTACGATGAGTTGACCCCGAAGGGGTCGCAGCGATTCGCTGCTGCAACCCCTTCGGGGTCGGGGGCACGGGCCGCAATCGAATCCCCGGGTCCGCTGCGCGACCCGGGGCTAATAGCTGGCATCCCTTCGGGATGACGTCAAGAACGCGGCGATGACTTCTCGACAAATGCCCTGATTGCCGGATAGAGCGCCTCGAACTGCTCGTACAGCTCGCGATAGCGCTGGTGCGCCGCGGAGTCGGGGACGTAGGACGTGCCCGGCCGATAGACACGGCCGTAGGCCTCCTGCTCGTCCCGATAGACACACGTGCCGATCCCGGCAAGAATCGCCGCGCCCATGGGCACAGCCTCGTCCACGTCGGGCACCTCCACCACGACGCCCGTCACGTCGGCCTTGCTCTGCATCCAAAGCCGGTTCTTCGTCGGCCCGCCGATCGCCACGATCCGATCGCCGCTCACGCCCAATCCGCCGGCAAAGGCTCGCACGATATCCAGGAACTGGTAGTTCAGCCCTTCAATGAGCGCGCGGAACAGATCGCCCTGTGTCGTGGCGTTCCGCAGTCCCACGAACGCGCCGCAGGAGGCGGGGTCCAGCACCGGACAGAAACTGCCCGACATGTGTGGCAAGAAAAAGACGCCATGACTGCCAATGGGGGCTTGCGCGGCAAGATCGATCAGGCGGGCCCATTCTGCGTCGCCCGCTTCGCCGACGGCCGGCCCGCCCAACTGCCGCTTGAACCACTCCAGCATGTCAGCGGCCACCGTGGCGCCCATCACGGCGTAGCGGTCCCGCGCAGTGTGCGAATCCACCACGACACCCATCCGCTGCACCTCGGGTGTTAGCACCGGCTCGCGGAGGGCCGAGACCACCATCTCCCACGTCCCCAGCACGTCCAACAGCACGCCCGACTCGAAGGCCCCCGTGGGCAGGCAGCCGCAGCAGTAGTCGTGCCCGGCGAGAACGACCGGTGTCCCCAGCTTCAGCCCCGTGGCCGCGGCCGCCGCCTCGTGTACGCCGCCCAGCAGCGTGCCCGCAGGCAGCGGGTCGCAGAGCAACGCGCGATCGATCCCGGTGCGGCGCAGGAAGTCGTCGTTCCACGCCCGCGTCCGCTGGTCGAACAGCAACGTAGTCGACGCCATGCTGTAGTCCGTGGCCGCCACGCCGCAGAGCATGAAGTTGACGAAGTCTTCGATCAGCAACCACTTGTGCGTCTTCTCCAGGATCGCCGGCTCGTGCTCCCGCATCCACAACAACCGCAGCGCGGTGTTGAAGGGCCAGACCTGGTTGCCACCCTGGGCGAACTGCTCATCGGCCCCGATGTGCCGGAGCCACCAGTCCTGCTGCGGTGCGGTCCGCGGGCAATGCCAGTTGATGAACGGGTAGAGCCATTTGCCCGCCTTGTCGACCGGCAGGCCGTCCATGCCCATACCGGTCACCGCCACGCCGAGGATCTCTCCGCCGCCAACCGCCGCCACTACGCCACAGACCGCACGAGCCACGCCCGACCAGATCTGTTCGGGCTGCCATACGGCCCACTCGGGGTGTACCGCGTCGGGGTGGAAGCACTCCGTGGGCGTTTCACACTTGGCGGCCACGCGGCCGTCGGTCCCGAAGAGCACGGCCTTCAAATTGGTCGAACCGACATCGATGCCCAGCAGATAACTCGTGCTCATGAGAATGCCTCCCCAGCCCCCGACGCGTCGAAATCGAGCTTGATGGGGTACCGGCCATAGGCCTTGATCGTGCTCATCATGGCCAGGTAGTTCAGCGGCGCGACGGATGAATGAATGCTGTTGCTGGACGAAACGATCAGGCCGCCGCCTTCCGCCGCCGCGGAAATCACGCCCAGCGTCTCCCGCACGACCTCGCCAGCCGTTCCATTGACCAATGTCGTGGCGCAGTTCACGTTGCCCTTGAGCGCCATCGCCTGGCCGTACTGCCGCTTCATCAGCGCCATGTCCATGCCGCCCAGCGGATCGATGGGGTCCAGGCAATCGAACCCCGCGCCGGCGATCATGTCCATCAGCGGCATGATGTTGCCGTCGGTGTGCTTGATCACGGGCAGGCCGTGGTCGTGGAATCCCTTGACCACGCGTTTCAAGGCCGGGTATAACAGTTCGCGGAACGTGGCGGGGGCCATGAAGGGCGCCTTGCCCGAGGAATAATCGTCGCCGGTGAAGACGAAATCCGCGCCGCAGCGGGCGGCCTCGCCGGCCAGTTGGACGTTCAACTCCACCGACATTTCCACCAACCGTGCGACCAGTTCCGGCTGGAGACAGAAGGCCATTAACAGTTCTTCGAAGCCCATCAGGTTGCGGGGAATCGACAACACGTCGTTCAGGTGTACGCCGATCGCGTAGACGCCTTTGTACCGCGCGACCAGCTTCTTGAGGCTGTCGAAGCGGTAGGAGGCAAAGGCGTCCGGCGGCCGGTACCTCTCGAAATCGGCCATCGACTGGATCACCGCTTGCACGACCGTCGAGTGCTGCTCCGCGCCTTTCTCGACCACGATCCCCCATTCGTTCTTGAAGCGGTTGGGCGCGATCCGCTCGGACTTGAAATCCGGGGCGGTGAGCATGGCGTCCAGCCCCATGCGGACGGTGAACTCTTCCGTCGACGCGCTGGGGCAGAGGGCGTGCCTGACTTTCTGGTCGATAATCCACTCGAAATGCGGGAGGCGATCCGGTTGCTCGCGACGCAGCACCGTCATCACCCGCTCTGCAGAGGTCATGTCAGCCATGTTGGGGTTCCTGCAAATCTATTGTGGTTTGTCCGGCTGGATCAGGGAGACCCAGACCACTTCTCCGTAGAAGTTGAATTCCAGCGTCACCGGTTTGGCGCCGACCTTTACCGCGGTGGTCACCGTGCCGCCCTCTTCAGGTGTCTTCAGAACTTGGTCGCCACCTTCGATGCCGCTGACCGTGATCTGGCTGCCCGCCGCCGCACGGACGCAGATCGACAAGGCATATTCGCCCGCTTCGGCCTGAAACGTGAATCGCGTGCGCGGCAGCACCTTCACGGCGTCGTTGGCCAGGGGACTGCCGTACCACCGCGCCGGGGCATCGTTGAGACTCTTGGTCTGGAAACCGTAGCCCTTGGCCTCGTCGTACTGGCTCGCCGCCAGCACCATCGTGTACTTGCGCTCCGTGCCCAGCGTCATCGTCGGAACCGCGTCGGACCGGCCGAACTTGAAGAGGCGGGCCTGGAGCTTGGATTGCCGCTCAATTCGCTGTCTTTCTTTCTCGGCGGCCTTGCGGGCTTGTTCCTCGAAGATCTTGACGGCGGCCGGATCGGCAAAGTCGGTAATGTAAGCCGGGAACTCGGTCAGCCGTAGCGGCCCGGTGCCAGTGACCATGCGGGAATTGCCGAAGGCGTCGGTAATCGTCGCGCGGCCCAAGGGGATATCCAGCACGGCCGTATCCTGGATGGCCCAGGCGGTGACGATGGTCTTTTCGCCCCGTTTCCAGAGATAGACCCGCACGTTGGCGTCGTCAAAGGGCACCTTCGTCGGCCGTTGCGTCACACCGTCCAGTTGGCGGATCAGCGTAGCATAGGTGAACCAGGCGGGCTTGAGCGAGCCATCGTCGCGGATCACGCCGGAGGCGGAAAACAAGTCCCCGCCGGAGCCAGTCTCGCGGAAGACCTGGACCTTGTCGATGCCCGACGCCAGGATCATCATGATGTCGCGGGGTAGCCAGCAGGCTTGCAACCGCTCGTCGACACCGCGCGGTCCGCCGCTGTCGTAGCCCGTCTCGCTCATCCAGATGGGCATAGTCGGCTTGACCTTATCGCGCCAGGCCACCAGATCGGCCAGGTCCTGCTCGAAGGTCTGCTGCTTGGGGGCCTCGCCGTTGCGATAGGTGTTGCTGTTCAACGTGGCCAGTTCCGGAGCGACGCGGAAGGAGTAATAATGCACGCTCAGCACGTCGGTGAAGTCCAGTGGGCACTTGCCGTCGGCGTATTTGTAGTTCCGCATGGTTTCCATCAGCGGCACGTCCATGCCGGACCAGCCGCCGTTGGCGACCTTGGCGTCCGGGTCGGCCTTTTTGACCGCCTCGGCCCCGAAACGGTACATGACATAGTAGTCGCTGAAGACACCGCGCCACGAACCCCAATTCGGATCGTTCAGGTCCGCCTCGTTCCAGAGTTCGTAAGTGTCGATGTAGCCCAGGCCCGAGATCTTGTCGTTGGTCCGCAACTCGGCGGGCGGGTGCCGCTTGCTGCCATAGCGTGCCACGGCCTGGAAGACGAACTCGCCGTACTTGCTCATGTCGATCGGCGGGTAGGTCATGCCATCACCCTTGGCGCCCTTGGGCACGAGGTAGCTGGGCGTGAGGAAGAGATACGGCATTGTGGACAGCCCGTTGTCGCGGTAGGACCGGAAAATCTCATCGTACCTCAAGTATGGTGACAGGCTGCCGTCGAAGCGGTAGACGCCCGGCTCGACCGAGACCATGGGCCACTTGAGATTTTCGAAGCGGACCCAGCCGTTTCCTTCGCGGCGGGCGAGCTTCGGGTTCGCGATGCCGTTCAGGCCGAAGCGGGAATCGCGGCTCACCTTCTCCAACACCGCGGGCATCACGTAGACGTGGCCGTGGTTCAACTGGGTCAGCCCACCGGCCTTCGTCCGTACTGATACCAAGTAGGCCCCGGGCGGCAAGCTGCGGCCGTCGCCGATGGGGACGGGGACAAAGCCCTTGGCTGGGACTGGCAGGGTGAGCTTGCCCCGCACCACCGGCAGGCCCACCTTGGGCAGCGCGGTGGACTGCTCGGTCGGGCCGGCATAGACATGAAACTCGGCGGGCAGATGGAAGGCGATCACGCGCTGGCCGTTATTGTGCAACCGCATGCGAATGAAGCGGGCCTCGAACGGCTTGGGCACGTCGATCTCTTGCGGTCCCCACTTGTGGTAGAAGTCGACGTTTTTCAGACCCTCTACGGGTTGGTACTGCTTGCCGTCGATGCTGGCGGCGAAATCGACCTTCCAGATCCAACTGGCATCGCCGGAAAGATAGCCCATATGCAGCACGCGGACGGTCTTGCCCAGGTCGATGTAGGCGAACCCCTCCAGCCACTTCTCCTTATCGTTGTACGGCCCGCCGAACGAGGTCCAGGGCTTGCCGTCGGTCATGGAGTTGTCCTTGTAGACCTTCCCGTTCATTTCGAACCAACTTGCCGTGCCGGGGGCGATGTCGGGACCATAGAGCGGATGCGGGGTTGGCAGGGCATACTGCGACGGATCTTGCTGGACCAGGAACTCGACTTCGGCGGAGATCGGCTCGTCCGACTTGTTCGTCAGCACCGCCTGGGTTGCGAGCTTTCCGCCGGTCTCCAGCGACATATCGGCCGGAAGGTCTACGGATACGGCGATCGGCGGGGACATGGCGCCCATGTCGGAGACGGCGACCAACTCGTTGACGACGATGGCCGTGGGGCCTTTGCCCTTGGCGATCCATACGACGTTGACATTCTTCAGCGGGGCGTCGATCTTCCCGCTCCGGCCCGCGGCTTTGCCCACCGGGACGAACTTCCCCTCGCTCAGATCAGCTTCGATCCATTTCCAACCCGTCCAATCTGCGTCCAGCATGCAGGCGAAATTCTCGCCCTTGTTATCGGTCACCTGGAGGCCCACCTTCGCGACGTTAGCGTTGGCCGGCAGGTTGACCCACAGGCCCAGGAGTTTGACATGGCCGCCGACCCATTGCGCAACAGCGAAGTTCCCCCGCGAGTGCGGGCCCTGGGCCAGGGCGGAAAAGCACATTGCCGACGCCCCCCACTTGGCCTCTACGCCCTCGGCCGCCGCAGCAACGGCATTCTCCGTCTGCTGCCCGCCCGGTTTGACGCGGGAGCCGGCATCCAATGCCGACAGCAAGAACCGCTGCCAGGCCGGGTTGGCCTTGGCAATGGCGCTATCGGGCGGGACGGTCTCCGCCGGCCAGGCCGCCCACAGCGGCGGACTGAGCAGCAAGGCAAACACGAGAGGAAGGAAAGAAAATCTTCGGACCTTGAGCATGACAAACCCTTTCAGTCACCGATTCAGCACCCGGGCGCAGCGCGAGGGGATCGCAAGCCCATGATTATGGCCTGCTGCGAGGTAGATTTCCAGTTGGCGGCAAGAACGTGGAACTTCTGCATGGTTCGATTTTCAGGCTGTTTGGGTAACAACCCTGTAGGGAACGGCGGGGCACCCGCTGTTCCCTATAGAACCGCGCCGCCAATATGTTACTCTGCTTTGAACCATGCCGAAATATCGCGGTTCTTGCCTTGTCAGGCGCAAACGGATGAAATAGCCTCTGGGTGCGGTGGAGAGTCACGTTCCAAGCAACCAAGTCTCAGGCGATGCTCCAGGGCTTGCGATAGCTTTCCCGCCGGAATAGCTTCATGGCCTCGGGGTTGTCGACAATCTGCTCGGTCTGGGGATCGATGACGAGCTTCTGGCCGCCGAGCCGGTAGCTGATGTTGGCGTAGTGGATCCATAGCGCGCTGCGATGGCCTTGCTCGACGTCGGCGTTGGGCAGCTTCCGGCTGCGGATGCACTGCACGAAGTTCTCCTTGTGTTCCGGATCGGGGAACTTGCCCTTGGCCTCGTCCTTGAGCACGCTCTCGTGGAGCTTTGGCCGGCCGAAGACCTGCCAACCGCCGCCGTGCCGGCCGAGACACATCAGGCCCTCGCTACCGTAGATCTCGATCCGCGTGGCGCATTGCGGCCAGTAAGGATACTGGTCGGTCGACTCGCGGATCACGGGAGCGATCTTGAGCATATAGGGCGTGTATAGGGTCAATTCGAAGTTGACGACCATGTGGGGAAACTCCCACACGGTCGTCTGCGTGTCGGGCGTTTCGGCCGCGCCGTGGCTGTCGAACCGCCCGCCGACGGAGTAGACCGACTTTGGGTAGTCGAGTCCCAGGACCCAGCGGGCCAGATCGATCTGGTGGCTGGCATCGTTGGCCGTGTCGCCGCCCGAGTAGCGCCAGAAATGGTGCCAATTATCGACGTAGGTGCGGCTATAGCGGCACTCGGGGGCAGGGCCATTCCACATGTCCCAATTCAACTCCGCGGGCGCGTCGCCTTCAGGCTCCAGGCGGAAGTTGCCCCAGTCCTTCTGATTGCAGATGCGGCAGAAGTGGATGCGGCCCAGCTTGCCTTCCTGGATGTAGCGGCGGGCGGCCATGTTGTACGCCGCGCTGCGGTTCTGCGTGCCGACTTGCACAATCCGTTCATGCTTGCGAGCGACTTCCACGAGCTTGCGTCCCTCCCAGGCGTTGTGGCTTACCGGCTTCTCCACGTAGACATCCTTGCCCGCCTGGCAACTCCAAATGGCGGCAGGGACGTGCCAGTGGTCGGGCGTGGCGATGACCATGGCGTCGACCGATTTGTCGTCCAGCGCCTTGCGGAAGTCCTGCACGCACTCCGGCTGCCGACCTCCCTGGGCATCGGCGATCATCTTCACGCGGGAGGCGAACAGCCGCGAATCGACGTCGCAGATATAGGCGACCCGGCAGTCTTTGCGGGCGGCGAAGGCCGGCCCCAGCGAGCTGCCGCGTCCGCGGATACCGACCACCGCCAGCACGACCCGTTCGTTGGCTGGCGCGCCTCGCACCGACGCGGCATTGGCCAGGATGATTGCGCCCGCGGCGGCGCATCCGGTGGTACGACAACGATCGAGAAATGCACGGCGGCTGAGTGGGGTCATGGCGTGATACCTCCCATTAGGGTGGAGATTGTGGTTAGATCCATTCTTCTGCTTGAACACGGCTCGGACGCGTTCCGAGCACGTGACTGCCCCCATGTTAGCAAGACGACAAGCCACATGCCAGCTTTCAAACTGATTTTCCTGGGCGGCGTACATATTCCTGAGGCCTGGGCACTTCACTTTCCCAGTCATTCGCGATAAATTGGTGTATCATTCGTACAGCGGGCAACGCCTAGGTCAAGCATCCCTGTGAAGCGAATCTTGTGTCGAAGCTCCCAACCCCGGAGTGTAGCATGAAAGGACTCTTCTTGAACAATCTTCGCCGTCTTCTCCGCTCTTTCCTGGCGGGGATTGTCGCCGTCCTGCCGGTGGTCATTACCGTGGCAATCGTAGCTTGGGTAGCAGGCTTCGTCCGGCAAATCCTGGGACCCGGCACGCTGATTGGCGAGGGACTGACAGCCCTCGGTCTCCGTTTCGTTACCAACGACACGACTGCATACCTGATCGGTGGACTGCTGGTCCTTGGCTGTGTGCTCTTGATCGGTGTGGCCGTCGAGGCCGGGGCCAAGAACCTCTTTCAGCGATTGGTCGACCTGGCCATGCGGCGGATTCCGATCGTCAATAGCATCTACGGCACATCGAAACAACTGGTGACGCTTTTCGAAAAGAAAGATCCCGAGAAAGTGCAGGGGATGAAGGCCGTCTTCTGCTTCTTTGGCGAGAAGACCGGGGCCGGGATTTTGGCCCTGCTGGTTTCGCCTGAGCAGTATTGCATCAACGCACGCAACTACCATATTGTCATCGTGCCCACGGCCCCCATGCCCATCGGCGGCGGACTGTTCTTCATCCCTGTGGAGATGGTCCAGCCAACTGACGTGAGCGTCGAGGGACTGATGAGCATCTATGTCTCGATGGGTGTCAGTGCCCCGCAATTCCTGCCGGGAAGCATGGAGAAGTAAGACCTCGCGCCTTCACCGCAAGCGGCTGGCAGCATACGTGAACGCCTGTTCCAAGGCAACGATCATCATTCCCGCCGACGAGTACCGGCCCGCCGGGTCGCTTCGCAACGCCACGTCGATGGCCGCGGCCACCGGCGCTGGAATCGCGGGGTTTCGAAACGCCAGCGGCACGGGCTGGTCGTGCAAGATTACCGCCAGCGGATCGCGACTGGAAAAGTCGTAAGGATACTGACCGGTCAGGGCGTGATAGAACGTGGCGGCCAGGCTCCATAAATCGCTCGCCTGCTGGCAATTCTGGAAGCCGGTCAGCAGCTCCCGCGGCATGAAATAGTGGCCGAGCCGAAAATTGCCGGTGGCCGTCAAACCCGAGTAGCCGGCAAACTCGAAGTGGGCTGCCAGGCTGAAATCGCTGATCACCGCGCCCCAGGCCCCGCCGCGATTGTCCAACAAAATGTTCTGCGGCTTGAGATCGCGGTGTATGAACCCCTGTTGATGGGCGTGGTCCAGTGCGGTGAGGCATTGCAGGAACATGGGCCGGACTTCCGCCAAGGTCAACGGGCCTCCACGGCCGGCGAGGGCATCCGCCAGGCTTCGTCCGCTGCAAAATGGGGTCACGAAATAGAAGTCTTGTTCCATCCAGCCCATTTCCAATACGCCGGCGATGCCCGGATGTTGCAAACGCCGCAAGGCGTCGATGCCTTGCAGGAACTGGTGGCCCTCGGCCGCGCTCACAACAACCGCCGGCCGCACGATCTTGATGGCCACGACCCAGCCGTCCGATTTTCGAATCGCGCGGTACACGGTTCCCAAGGGCCCGCTGCCCACGGCCTCGCCGATCACATAGGCGTCCAATCCGGGCTGGGGCGCGGCGGCCGCTGGCGGCGGGCTGCGTGGGAATTCCACGGTATCTGCCACTGTCGCAGGGGCGGGCAAACCCGATTCGATCTGCACGTCGATCGTCGTGTGCCCGACTGTGATCTGATCGCCATGCTGCAGATCGATCTCCGCCTGACCTGGCACGGGGTCCGCGTCGCCGGACGGTGGTGTCAGGGGCTGGCCGTACCGCCGGCCGTTGACGAAGGTTCCGTTGCGGCTGCCCAGATCGCGGACGCGGACACGCGGTGGCACGACCTCCAGAAGGAAGTGATGCCGCGAGACCTGCGGGTCGCCGCTGATTTGGGCGTGACAGTCGCGGCCGCGTCCAAAGAGGAAGGTGTCGTGCCGGTCGAACACGAACTGCTGCCCTTGAATCGGTCCGGAAACGACTTGCAAGACGACCTTCGCGCCCGATCTGCTGGCGGACGCTGCTTCAGGCGTGCTGGGCACTGCATCATGCCACGCGTGACTTGGCGCGGCAGCGCGTGCAGTCGCTGTAGCGGAAATTGCCTTGATAACTTCCGCCAGCGGCGGGGCTTGGTCAGGCCGCCCGGCCGCTACTTTGAAAACTACCTTCGCCAGGCGGCGGACCGCGCGGTCATGCGATCCTTGCAGATCGCGAAGGAGCGCTGATGCGTCCGGGTCGCGGAAGTCGTCGCCGTGGAACAACAACGTGTTGCGGCCCGCTTGCTCGACGTGCTTCGTCCACAATCCGGCAGCAACGGCCAGCGCCCGCAAGGCCGTATAAATCACCAGCGCCGCAAAATTGTCCAGCGCGAACGACAACGGCGTGGCGGCGGTCCGCCGGGGGTGCCGATACGGCTCCATACCGGCCTCCAGGCTGGGCAGTCCGACCAGCGCCGGCACACACAGGTTATCGTAGTCGACCAGCTTGAGCTTGCCCGTGCGAGTGACAAGCACGTTGGCGGGTTCCAGATCGCCGTGAACCACCTGGGCCTCGGCCAACTGCTGGACCAGGGCGGCCCAGTGCCGCGCCGCCTTGGCCATCGAGGTTCCTTTGCCGGCCAGGCACCGCGCGCGAGCGTACTGGTACAAGGTTGCCCCTTCCACCCAGTCCATGACCATCAGGGGATACCAGATGGGGTCGCCGGGCAGCCGTACGCCGCTATCGTCGTACTGGAAGTCCACCAGGCACGGCGGCCGGTGGTCCTTCAAATACTCGGCGATCCACTGGAAGCGCTCGCGGCGTTCCAACAACTCGGTGTCGAACGTGCGGATGGCCAACGGCGTTCCATCGGGCGGAATAGCCTTGTAGACGACGGCGGACGCGCCGGTCCAGGCCCGCGGCTCGCCCGTTTCCGTCGTTTCGAGCGTGCAGGCCTGCAAGCGCGGATCGCGAAACGCGGTCCTAGGGTCCTTCAATGCGGCGCGGAGATCGAAAGGCAAGGGCCATGCCATGCTTGCGCAAACTTTCCCGTTATTATTTGCTATGGGCCCGATTGTGCAGATCGGCAGCCGCCTTGAGCAAGGCCTGGTTCTCGGGGGTGAAAGTGAAGCCCATGTCGCCGCCGTCGGACGCGGCCTTGCGACAAGGGCTGCCCGGCAGCAATCGGAAGTCGAAGTTTTTCGCGTCGGCAAACTGCGGCGGCGCCTTGAGGCACACCTTGCCCGGTGCAGCTTGATTCACGTAGGGGTTCTCGCCGAAGGCATCGCAATGCTCGATCGTATGGCTGGCGTTGGGCGCGTGAAAGGAAGCTACGATGCAGTCGGAGACGGTGCTCGACGTGCCGGCCAGGTGAAGTTGCCCCGTAATCGTGCAGTGCCGCAGTTGCGAGTCGCGGCCGCAAGTCAGTGCCCCGCCGACAACTACGACGTCTTGGATCGAGGAGGATGCTTCGAAAGCGACTTTTCCGAAGAATACGCAACCCTTGGCAACACCCTCTTTGCCCGCCTGCACGTGCCCATAAACGACCACGCCGCGGAGGGAAAGCATCGCCTTTTCGGCCGAGATCGCAACGCGCGCAGGTCCTCCTGCATCGGCCCGTACAATCGCCAGCCGTTCCAACGTAAACCGGGGCGCGTGGATCAGGAAGTTCTCGGAATAGTTGTTGGCGGCGCCAGCCGTAGTGAGGACGGGCAAGAGGCCGCGTTTGCCGCAAATCGTGAGGCTGTCCTTCTCGGAAGGAATTGTGATCTGCTCAGTCCAGGGCCCGGCCTCCTCGATGCAGATCGTGGCGTTGTCGGCCGCCATCTTGACGGCTTCCTGAATGGTCTTGGCGTCGCCCTTGCCGTCCTTCCGCACGCGGACCAGCGGGCCGAGATCGGCAACCGCCTTGGCCAACTCGTCCAGCGACGGTTTTCGCTGCGGATCGGCGGCCGCCGTGCTGTCGGCATACTGCGTTTTGAGCCGTTCGACAAGCGGCTTCAGCTCGTACAGGTCGCCGTTGCGGAACAGGCCGGCCGCCTGCGCGAAGAGCCGTTCGACGTCCTTCTCGCGCAAGCCGCGTTTGGCCTCCTTGGCGGCGGCGGCGAATTCGGCTTTGTTCGCACTGAACCAAGGCAGGTTTCCGTACTTCTCTTCCAGCGCGGTCAGGATCGCCTGGCTCTCTGCGTACTTGTGCTTGTCCAGCAGGCCCTGGACCTGGGCGAACTCCCGCGTGGCCAACAGGGCCTTCGACGAAGCGGTGTCGGTCCCCAACACTTGTGCCTTGTCGAAACAGCGCTCGGCGGTCTGCAGATCCCGGCCAGTCAGGCTCAACAGGCCGGCCGCCAGCCAATCGCCGCCATCGTCGCGGCGCATGACGAGCTGCAACAGTTTTTGCACGGCCTTCGGCCCCAAGTCGGACCAGATTAGCGGTTCGTCCTTGCCGTTGGCGAGCTTAGCGGTGATCGCCAAGGCGTCGGCCTTGTTGATGTCGCCGTTGATTCCCCGCAGCGCCAAGTCGGCCTTCTTCAGGGGCGGATCGGCCTGGTTGATGGCGGCGATCATGCGCTCTTTCAAGTCCGCCATCCGTCGGATCTGCTCGCGGCGGGCGGCGGCGCGAGCGGTCAATTCCGGCGCGTCGAAGTGCAGCTTCTCCAGCGCCTGGATTGCTCCCTGAAAGTCCCATGCCGCCACACGCCCCTCAACGGCCTCAACCGCCTTGGCGAATGCCGCGTCCTGCTGACGCTGCCTGGTCAATTCCGCTGAGCCGGCCGGCGTTTCTACGACTCGGGAAACCTCCACTGGCTTCTCCGCCTGCGGCGTTACCGGCTTTTCCGCCCGGTCGATTTCCGCGATCACTTTCTTGGCGCGGTCTTTCAAGGGATCCAACCCGAAGGTCGTCAGGGCCGGTTGAAGCGCCGCACGGGCTGGCTTGTACTGCCGCTGTTGCAGATGTTTGCGCGCCTCGGCCTCCAGTTTTGCGAACGCCGCGTCCGCCTCGGCCTCGACACCGCGGACCGCCTCGTTGCAGCGCTGTTGGAAGAAGAAATCCTGGAAGAGGCCGGCCACGGTCGTGTACTCGTGGATTGCCTTGGCGAACTGCCGCTGGGCGACCAGGCGGTCGGCCTGCGCTTTGGCGTTGGCCCAGGCTTCTTCTGATGCCGACTGGCCCGGCCGGTCGGGTGTCGAACCGGCGGGCAGCGCGGGAGCCCCGCTAAGTTTCGCTGTCCCCGCCGAGCCTTTCTTCGCCGTGCCGCTGTCGGTCTGGCTAAGGACCAGAGCCGTTACCGCCGCGACGACAATCACGGGGGCCGCAATCGCCGCCGCCACGATCTTCCAGGACCAACGCCCTGGCGTGGCAGGCGCCGTCTTCTTCGCCGCCGGACGATGTGTTTGCTGCTTGGGCCGGCCCTTGGTCGATCCGCTCTTGCTTGCGAACTGCGATACGGCGAAAACCTCTTCCATGGGCGGGGAACCGGCCGTTGTCTCCAGAACCTGCGAGTCGGCCGTATTGCCAGCCGGCTCTTCTGAAAGATCCTCCAGCCAGTTGCGCGAGGGTGCCGGTGCGTCGGATGTTGGCACGGCCAACGGCGGCGCCGCATCGGGCTTCGCCAAGCAACTTTCCAAGGCAACGATAACTTCGGCCATGCCCTGAGGGCGGTCTTCCGGCTGCTTTGCCAGCATCCACTGGAGCAAGGCGTCGAGCGCTTCGGGACAATCGGGGCGAACCTCCATCAGCGACGGGATCGGCTCGCTGCGGTGGCAAAGGATCCGCCTCACGATGGTCTCGCCTCCATACACCGGGCGGCGAGTCAGCAGGAAGAAGAGCGTGCAGCCCAAGCTGTAGATGTCCGAACGGTGATCGGCCGAGCGCACGTCTTCGGCCTGTTCCGGCGACATGTAATCGACCGTTCCCAGGATCTGGCCGGTGCTTGTGATTTCCATGGCTTCGGGAGTTCCGGCCAGGTCTTCGCTCAAGCGTGCCAGGCCCATATCGAGGATCTTGACCACGCCCTCTTGATCCAACAGCAGGTTGCTCGGCTTGACGTCGCGGTGGACGACACCATGTTTGTGGGCGAATTCCAGGCCGCGCGCCGCCTGCTGTACGTAATCGATCGCCTGGCGCAAGGGTAGCGGCCCTTTCTCCTTGACGATCGCGGCTAGGTCCCGGCCGTGAACGTATTCCATGACCAGGTAATGCGTTCCAGCCTGCTCGCCCGCATCGTAGGCGGTGACGATGTTGGGATGGCTGAGGCGGGCCGCCGCTTTCACTTCGCGATAGAAACGCTGGATCGTGTCTGGCTTGATGGCGACGGTAGAAAGCGTCTTCAAAGCCACCTCGCGGTCCATCAGCCGGTGACGTGCCCGAAAGACGATGCCCATCCCCCCCTTGCCTAGAATGCTCAGCAAGACATATTCGCCCAGGATCAGGCTCTGGGACCGCCCTTGAGCGATCGTTGTGGCCTGATATTCGGTCAGCCTGCCGTTTTTGACCAGCATCTTGGCCACATCCTCGACCGAATGCGGCGTTTTTGAGCCTTGGAGTGCCTTCTGTAGCGACACGAGCTCCTCGGCCGGAATTAACCGGCTATCGCGCAAGCTGAGGATGAACTGGTCGAGGACTGGAACCATCTGGGCACTCTCCTGCTAGTATACTCTAACTTAGCAGCAGTTGGCCGACCGATCAACTATCTGGCTACGAAGGGGGGGAATCGCCACTCCTTGCGGGTTGGTTGCTGGCCGGCGAAACGTTACTTGAAGTGCGGCGGGCTCTACACACCTCCGAGTCACAAAGGCCAGGCTTGCGACCGCGTAGCGGTCACCTGTGAATAGCCGCGGGTGGAGCGCAGCGCAACCCGCGGAGTCCGTTTTCGCGGAGCAATCGCCGATATTCATCGAGCAGGGAATGTGTCGCCGCTAACGCGGCTGAGATCGCATTGGCATATCATAACCGCGGGTTGCGCTGCGCTCCACCAGCGGCTATTCACATGGTGCCGCTAACGCGGCAGACCTCGACCCGCTGCGCGGGTGCCCCGGCGTTCCCTACAGTGTTACCCAAACGGCCCGCAAATTGTACCACGCCCTTTTCACCAGTTTTCCGCCAGTAGCTCGAAATATGCCTGGGGATGAGCGCAGGCCGGACAAGCGCCGGGGGCATCCGGTCCTTCATGGACGTAGCCGCAGTTGAGGCATCGCCACTTCACGGTCTCGCCGCGCTTGAATACGCGGCCGTTCTGAAGGCTCTCCAGCAGGCCTCGGTAGCGGCGCTCGTGCTGCTTCTCAGCCACGGAAATCTTCTCGAATGCATTGGCAATGGCCTGAAAACCTTCCTGCCGTGCCACAGTTGCAAAGCCCGGATACACAATTGTCCACTCTTCGTGCTCGCCGCTTGCCGCCGCCAGAAGATTATCGGCGGTCGTGCCCACGATACCGGCCGGGAAGGCACACTCGATCTTCACCTCGCCGCCCTGCAGGAATTTGAAGAACCGCTTGGCGTGTTCCTTTTCCTGGTTGGCCGTCTCCTCGAAGATCGTGGCGATCTGGATGTAGCCGTCGTTGCGGGCCTGGCTGCTGAAGTAGGTATAACGGTTGCGTGCCTGCGACTCGCCCGCAAAGGCCATGAGCACGTTTCGTTCCGTTTGGGAGCCTTTCAATTCCATAAGAGCACCTTACTGCCGTGAAGTTAATGAACGTTGGACCAAAGAAAACGCCATTGTACCATTTGGCGACTTAGTCGCCCAGCCTGTACTTCTCAAACAGCCTGCCCGCAACCTGAACACTGTCGCCGGCGGACTTCGAGGGATAGTGCCGGGTCTGGCCCGCCCATTGATCTTCCAATTTGAGCAATTCCACATGGCAGGCATTCTGGTCGAACGGCTTGTTCGCCTCCAGCGCTTCCATTTGTCGCTGGAAGAACAACTCCCAGCGTTTCGCGTAGAAACCGGAGAGCATTCCCGACCATTCTTTCCAAGCGTAGTCGCGCAGCGCCGGCGTCTTGCCCCACAGTGTCAGCACGCGGCGGGCATTCCATTCCAGCCGGGCACGCTCCGCGTCGGTTTGGCCCCAACGTCGGGCATCTTCAAGCCACGTTCCCAGCAGAAACTCGTCGTTGGTCGCCAACAGTTCGTCGATGTCGTAGATCAGTTGCAGGAACGCCTGCGATGACTTGCGATAAGCGGCTGCGTCTTTAGCCTTGTACGCGGCGATCGTTTGCGCGTAGAGTTGCCCTGCATGGTTGGAAAGGGCCTGCCGCGCGATATTGACCAGATCGTGGCGGTAGGTCTCCGTGCCGCCCAGATCCTTCTGGGCCTGCTGCAGCAACTTCCACGTTTTCGCCAGCGCCGTCGCAGGGTATGTGGTGTAGTGTCGCTCCACGTCCGGGAAGGCCGTGAGGATCGTCTGCCCGCCCATGCCGCGGTCGTAGACGCTGGTTCGCAGAATTTTCCAGGCCAACTCCGCATCCGCGCTCTTTCGCCCATAACGGAAACGGGGATATTCTCGCATCCAGGCGGCCAGATCGAGATCGTCCCGCCACGCCATTTCATACATCAGATCGAATACCAGCGGACTGTGCCCATATCCCTCCATCATCAGGCCTACGCCGCGCACCTTCTGCCCGAGCGGATGCTTTCGCAGGGCGGCCAGGTCGTTCAGACGCAGCAATGGCCCGCTGCCTCCAAGAACCGTGGTGTCGCCGAAGTTGTACACGAAGGACCAGACCCAGGGCTTGCCGTAGAAACCTCGGGTCGTGTTCCAAACCGGCGTGCTTTCGCAAAAGAGATCCAGAACCAGCATGTGGTCGTTGGGGACAGCGTCCAGGAATGCCTTGATCCGCTCTTGCTTCCAGAAATGGGCCTGATTCATGAAGGTCCAACCCTGCAGCAGCCAGACCGCCTTGGGGTCGGTCCTGGCCATGCCCTCGTAGATGGCACGGCCGATGTCGGCCAGGTACTTCAGGTCGCCGCTGGGCGGGCTCATCTCGATGAACGAATCGGCATCGTACAGATGGTCGCTGCCGAACAGCCGCGTCTGTTCCTCGATGAACGACGTGGCGACCTGCTGAAACAGCGGGTCCTGTGGATCGAGCATGCACGTATCGAATTCAATCCAATGGATGTGCTGCGCCCGGCTGCCGGGGAACTTCTTGGCCAGTGCCTGGGGGACGTGGCCGGTAAAACCCTGAAGCACCGGGGTCATGCCGAGTTCCCGCTCGCGGGCAACGATCTTCTGACCGAGTTCAACGTGTTGCGCCGTCCAATCTTTTGGCAACGGCCCGCCATGACCGTCCAGGCATCCCATCCAACAGAAGGACAGATAGGGTGGGCCGGGCAGGAACGCCTCGATCTCCGCATCGGTCATGCCCAGCTTGCGGCAAACCGCCTGCCAGACGCCTTCCTGGCCGGTAACCGCCAGCGGCATGTTCACGCCATTGAGGGCCATCCAGTCGATGAACCTCTCCCATTGCGGCCAGTCCCACCACGGTTTGACGTAGCCGAAAGTGCAGTAGTTCAGCAGGTAGCGCGACTTGGCCCAACTGGCCAGGCGGAATTTCTTCTCCACCAGCGGCAGCGGGCTGGGCAGATTCAACTGCCTGCCGTTAATGGACACATTGCAGTGGCCAGAATACTTCAAGTACCAGTTAAGCCCGAAGGCCATCGACAGCGCCGAATTGCCGCGGACGACAACCTTGCCGTCGCGGCTTTCCAGCTCGAACACGTCATGGCCGTCTTGCTGCGCAGTGGTCTCAAAGACGAACTGTTGCGACCGGCCGGGGAGCAATCGCTCCACCAGTTTGCTTGCCGCTTCTTGCGGTGACGCGGCGCGTACGGGAAAAACAGCCAGCAGGACAAGGACCGGGACGGGCCAAAAGATGTGTCGCTTCATGGGTTTGATCTCCGTGGTGACATTTCTTAGTGTCTGTTCCAGAGGGGTTGGAGTTCCGGCTTTAACCGTCTAATGCCGGAACTCCAATTCTGCCGCAAAGCCTTCTGGAACAGTTTCCAACGCGAACCGTTCTATGACGCGGGCCTTGCTGCGCTGGTGCTGGGTGCGGTGGGGCTGATACTCTTCTTCCTGCCGGTGCTGGGCATACCGCTGGCCGGCAAATGTTACAAAAGAAGCGGACCCCACGAGCAGAATCCTTCTGCGCGTGGGGTCCTCGTTGCGCAACGAACGTGCTGCGAGCCGCGAGGGGGACGCTCGCGACCCGCTAGGTGAATCACGGGTGCCTACAACTGCTCATCCTCTCCACGACTTCCGACATCCCACAGCATCGCGATAGGGGAGAGGTCCGCATCGCGGCTTGAACTTCCGCAAAAAACAACTCTTACTTGACTTGATCGAGCTTGACCGGATGACCTTCAGTAGCGGCGATCATGGCCGCCTCCAGGACGCGCTGCGTCTGGTAGGCATCATTGAAATCGGGGATCGGCAGCGTCGGTTCCTGACCGGCCAAAACGCGCAGGATATCATACGCCTGATTGACAAAACCGTGTTCGTAGCCGATCAAGTGGGCATCGGGCCACCAATTGCCTACGTAGGGATGGTCGCCGCCATGCGTACACATGATCGTGGTCCAGCCCTGCACCTCGCGGGGCAGCGTGGCATCGTAATACTGCAACTCGTTCATCCGCTCGAAATCGAACTTGACCGAACCCTTGGTGCCGTTCAGCTCGATCGTGTTGCGGTTCTGGTTGCCGGTTGCCTGTCGGGCGGCCTCGAAGCTGCCGACCGCACCGCCGGAAAAACGGGCCAAGAACAGCACGGTATCATCGACCGTCACCGGTCCCTTGCCGCTGCCGCCCGGCCGCCCGGCCGCAATGCCGCCGGTGGAAACGCCGCTGGGCAACGTCCGCTCCTTGATGAACGTCTCCGCGATTGCCCCGGATACCTCGGTAATTTCCTGGCCACTGACGAAACGGGCCATGTCGATGATGTGGGCGTTCAAGTCGCCGTGCGCCCCGGAACCGGCCAGGCTCTTGTCGAACCGCCACAGCAACGGCACCGATTCGCCGGCCCAGTCTTGCAGATAACATGCCCGCACGTGACGTAACTCGCCCAGCCGGCCTTCTTTAACAAGACGATGGGCAAGCCCTACGGCGGGCACGCGGCGGTAGTTGAACCAGACGAACGTCTTGACGTTGGCCTTCTGCGCGGCCTCGACCATCTCACGGGCGTCGGCCAGCGAGCCGGCAATGGGCTTCTCGCAGGAACAAGCCTTGCCGGCGGCGATCGCTGCCTTGGCGGGCGGAGCATGCATGTAGTTAGGCGTAACCACGTCCACCAAGCTAATCTCCGGCGAGCAGACGAGTTGCTCCCAATTGGTCGTCGACCTCTGCCAACCCCAGTTATCCGCAAAGGCCTGCGGATTCTCTTCCGGCTGACCGAAGACGGTATGCATTACCGCCTGCATGGGTGGCTTGAAGAATCGATTGACCTGACCCCACGCGTTGGAATGCGTGCGGCCCATGAAACCTTGACCGATAAGCGCGACATTCAGCTTCGACATTTTTTCTCTTTCCCGACATGCATTAATTGCTATTTGGGGTTATATTACGAAACGCGATTTTTTGCAAGAGGCCGTGGAAAATTTTTTTGGGGAAGGCCAATAAATCACCCGGATGGGTTCGCCATCATTACTCTTCCGTTGTGATTGGTTCGTCCAACCGGTCATTCGCGCCGCTGGTGCTGAAATGATTATACTCCCAAAGGCCGTCTGGCACTCGGCGAGAAAAACATATAGGATAGGGGTTTCCCAGGAAGCGTGCTGGCAAAAGGAGGTCTTCGCCATGTTCTTATCGATGCATTCGTCGCGTCCCGGTTCCGCATTATGGGCCGGCCTAGGAGTTGGGCTGGTGGCTGGCATGCTGCTCGCCGTATGCTGGCCAAACGTTCCCCTACATGCCGTATCCACCGACAGGACCGACGGATTCGCCATTGCCACGGGTTATTGCGACGAATCGGTGGAGGCAGTCTACTTCCTCGACTTCGTGACCGGCGAACTCACTGCGGCAGTGGTTTCCAGGCAGAACGGCCGCTTCAATGCGTTTTATACCCACAATGTCGTTGCCGACCTGGGTATCAATCCAGGAAAGCCCCCACGGTTCCTGCTGACGACGGGGACGGCCGACCTGCGCCGTTCGGGAGGCAAGACTATGGCGTTGAGCCGCTCGCTGGTGTACGTTGCCGAGTTGCAATCCGGCAATGTGGCCGCCTACGCGATCCCTTGGTCAAGTTCCGCCTGGAACGCCGGTCAGACCCTCTCCGGGGATTTTACCTTGCTAAGCGTGGGCCGCTTCCGCGGCGCCCGCGCGCCGGCTGGCAAGACCGCCGAGTAAAAGACAACGCCAAAGAAGTGTTCTCCATGCAGATTCTAGTCAACGAACAACCTTGCGAGACAGCCGATTCCTGCACGGTGGCTATGCTCTTGGAGCAACTGGGCCTGACAGCCAAGCCGGTGGCGGTCGAGGTGAATCTCCAACTCGTGCCTCGGCAGCGGCATAGTGAGCATGGCCTTGCCAGCGGCGATCGGGTGGAAATTGTCACCTTGGTCGGCGGCGGATAAGATAATACGTTTGATCCCACTTCGGCTCCCCCTGCAACACGCAATCCCATGACTTCCCCATCTTTCACTCCTGTCGATTCACTTCGGATCGGTTCCCACACGTTTCAAAGCCGCCTGATTGTGGGAACGGGCAAGTACTCCGGCTACGAACTGATGAGCCAATCGCTGGATATTTCGGGCACGGAGTGCATCACCGTGGCCGTACGGCGCGAGCGGCTCATCGACGCGGCCGGCAAGAACTTGCTGGATTTCATCGATACCCGCCGCTACACGATCCTGCCCAACACAGCCGGCTGTTTCACGGCCGAGGACGCCATTCGCGTGGCCCGGCTGGGACGCGAGATTCTCACGCAGATGAACAATCCAGGCGCCGACTGGGTGAAGCTCGAAGTGCTGGGCGATGCCAAGACACTCTTGCCCGACCCCGTGGCCACGCTCGCGGCCACGGAGAAACTCGTCGCCGATGGCTTCCATGTGTTGGTCTACACGAGCGACGACGCGGTGGTTGCGCGGCGGCTGAAGGCGGCAGGGGCGACAAGCGTCATGCCCGCCGGCAGCCCCATCGGCTCGGGCCAGGGAGTGCTCAATCCCAACGCCATCCGCATCTGCCTCGAGTACCTCAAGGACGGCGATCCGGACTATCCCGTGATTGTGGATGCCGGCGTGGGAACGGCCAGCGACGTGACCGTGGCTATGGAGTTGGGCGTTGACGGCGTGTTGCTCAACACGGGCATCGCCCACGCCAAGGATCCTTGCCGCATGGCCAGGGCCATGCGCTTAGGCGTCGAGGCCGGGCGGTTGGCCTATCTCTCCGGGCGAATCCCCAAGAAACTCTACGCCACCGCCAGCAGCCCCACGGAAGGCATGATCGCAGCGAAGAAATAGCGACTTGTTAGGGCATTTGGTAGGTCCTTTCTGCCGGAAAGGACTAACACGTGCCGCCCCGAAGAAGACCCGAAGTTTCTCGGCGGCACGGAGCACAGTAGTCTCGCTCGGCGAGAGAGACCTACGTGATAGCCTTCAATAGCGGGAAGAACCGGCCGCCCATCTTCTGACCCTTGGGGATCGGCGGCACGCCTTCCAACAGCGTTTCATCGGAGTCCGAAACCACGCCGTCGCGGAAAACGTTGATCACCAGGCCCCGCCGAGGAAAGTCCGAGCGGTTGGCGTACGAACCGTGGACCGTCAGCGAATGATGGAACGAGGCGTAGCCCCGGGGAAACTCGACTGGCACGGGCTTGAACTGCGCCTTCTGCTCTTCGTCGAGCACAGTCTGGATGGCGTCCATGTCGCCGGCCAGCCCCGTGACCGGCAAGAGCGGCCAACGATGGCTGCCGGGGACATAGTGTAGGCAGCCGTTGGCGCAGGAAACGTCGTCCAGGGCGATCCAGCAGGTCAGATGCGCGATGGGCTTTGTGCGGGTCCAGTACGAGTAATCCTGATGCCAGGCCACGACGCCCCCGTGCCGCGGCGGCTTGCAAAAGAGCTGGTCGTGCCAGAAGCGGACCGCGCCGTCCAGGAGTTGGCTGGCGGCCGTGGTAAAGGCCGGATTCCACAAAACGTCGTGCATGGCGGGCGTGATCCGCCAGGCCCCCAGGGCGTGGAACAAAACAGTCGCCTTGTCCGCCGCCTCGTTGCTGTGATACTCGTAGAACAGTTGGTTGCCGGGATACGACGGCTCGGCGAGGATCGTCAATTCTTCGCGCAAGGCTTCGACCTGCGCATTGTTCAACAGCCGCACTCCGGGCAAATAGCCGTGTTGATGGTAGAAGTCTACTTGGCTTTGCGCCAGGCGGTGTTTCTGCCAATCGGCGGGCGTCCTGGGTTGTTCAAATAGGCCACTGAGCGGTTCGTGGCGTAACGAAAGATCTTCGATCATGGTTAGGCTCTTCTCCCCTGGGGCTTCCGCCCCAGGCTATTACATGTCGCCGCTTCGCGGCTGGTAAATCGACAGACCGCAAGGTGGACGGCATCATTGCGTGACTTTTATACCGCGGAACATCGCACGAACGTTGTCGGCGGGCGTGTCGCGGGGCACTTCGCAACCGGCGGCGATGATATATCGTGGCCCGGCCTCGGCATAGCACTGGGCGATCGCCGCCGCCACCGTCTCGGGCGTGCCGTTGCGCAAAGTCTTGACCGGATCGACGTTGCCGGCTAGCACCTGGTTCGGTCCCATCGCCTCGCGGGCCATGGCCAGCGGCACCTTGTAGTCGATGTCGACGATCTCGCAAGCGAGGCTGCCCATGCCCGCAAGGATCCGCTTGGCGTTGCCGCAAATGTGCAAGCGGATCTTGGTGCCCATGGCGTGCAGTCCGTCGATAAGACGCTTCTCGAACGGCAGGACAAACTCCTCGTAGATCTGCGGTCCCACGAGCGAAGCGGCCGCATCGCCCACACCGATCATGTCGACGCCCGCTTCCACCTGGGCGCGGCCGAACCGCAGCCCCAGTTCCAAGACGAACTCGAACAGGTCGCGGACAAAGGGCGGGTCGTCGAAGAAGTCGGTCATCAGCCGGTTGATGCCCCGTAAATCGGCCGCCTCGGCACAGGGGCCTTCGATCCAGCCTTCGATCCAGCGCTGCCCGCCGACCTTCTCGCGGAAGAGCGCCCCCGCCTGCACGCGGTCGTGCATGCGGCCGCCGCCCAGCGGATCGGGCATCTGCAACCGCGCCAGCACCGTCTTGTCGGCCAGAAGGGCATCGATTTCGTCGATCGCGGGTGGTTGGTCGTCGAAGAACCGCACGGTCGCCCCGCAGTCGGCCGCCTCGCGGCCCGGGTCGGAGATGCCGGAAACATAGTCGAGGTCGTAGGCCTCCGCTGTGCGAATCTGTGCCTCGACCATAGTGCGGTAATCGGTCGCATAACGGCCGTACGGCACGCCGATCACGTCGGCGGCGAACATCATCGTAATCGGCATCCGCGGCAAGCGGTCCACAGGTCGGCCTTCCAGCGCGGCGCAAATGCGCTCGTGGCTATTCATTTTGGGCTCCTCAACTCACAATTCCCAGCCCTGGCGATATTCCGTGCGGACCAAGCGGTTCGCGTCGGGCGAATTCGTGATCTTCAGGTTCTCGGCATCCCAGACGATGCGGCTGTCGACCCGCTTGGCGATGTTGCCCAGCAGGCAGGTTTCCGTCAAGGGGCCGCTGTAGGCGAAGTCGGCCCCTGCCGCCACGCCGGTCTTGCAGGCCCGCACCCAGTCCTGTTCGTGCGAGCCCTTGACTCGCGGCAGCGTCTTGGGCGGCAGTTTCACTTCCAGCATCCGCTTCTCGGGAATGATCCGCGGGCTTTCGCCGTAAACGCCGGCCATGATCGTGCCCTGGCTGCCCTTGACGAAGATACCGCCCTCCTCCGGCACGCGGCGGCCATCCTCCAGGTCGTCGGGCCGCGGCGGGCGTGTGCCCTCGTACCAGGTGAGCTTCAGCGGCGGCAGGCCCTGCCGCGCAGGGAAGCGGAAAGTGACGATCGCCGAGAGCGGGTGTACCTCCGCCGTGCCGCCGCAGGAGGTGGCCTCGACGCTCGTGGGCGGGCCGAGTTTCAAGGCCGCCACCACCGCGTCCAGCGTGTGCGCCCCGCGGTCGCCCATCATCCCGCAGCCAAAATCCCAGAAGCAGCGCCATGTTTGCGGATGATAGGCCCGATGGTACGGCCTCATCGGCGCCGGGCCGATCCACAAATCCCAGTCCAGCGACGGCGGAACAGGCGGCGTGTCCTTGGGGCGGTCCGACCACGAGCAACTCCAGCCGGCATGTCCCCAGGGATAATAGGAGAGGCTGCACCAGGCATCCACTTCGCGGACCTCGCCGATAACTCCCGCGGCCACCCATTCACAAATCAGCCGATGGCCTTCCATACTGTGGCCTTGAATGCCCATCTGCGTGGCGACCTTGTGTTCTTTGGCCGCTTGGGCCAGCATGCGGGCCTCGTAGACCGTGTGTGTAAGCGGTTTCTGGCAATAGACGTGCTTGCCGGCCTTGATGGCCGCCATGGAGATCACGGCGTGCGTATGGTCGGGAGTGCCGATCACAACGCCGTCGATGTCCTTCTGCTTTTCCAGCATCAGGCGATAGTCTTTGTAAGTCTTCGCCCGTGGATACAGCCGAATCGTATTGGCGGCGTAGACGTGATCGACATCGCAGAGGGCGACAATATTCTCGCCACTAAGATTGCCGATGTTGGCGCCTCCCATGCCGCCGATCCCGATGCCGGCGATGTTCATCTTCTCGCTGGGTGGAATGTCTCGCGGGCCGCCCAAGACGTGCCGGGGTACGATCGTGATCGCGGTTGCGGCCCCCAACAGGGAGGCCCCGGTCTTGAAGAAATTACGTCGCGTTGATCGATTAGCCATGATTGCTCCTTGTTCGTGGTTTCTCCCATCATACCCGATCGACTTGGCGTGCGCAAGATAGCGGTCGAGATACGGAAATCGAACCTCTTGGAACTTGTCCCGCGTACGATCATAATAACATGGATGGCAAATCAATGTCTGCCCTCCACGAAATTTCCCCCCTTTTGCTTGATTCCAGTTTTCACCATGCATGTCCTCGCTCTCGCCCTGTTGCTCTCCTCCGCCGTACCGACCGCTGCCGATGATCCCTGGCCGCAATTCCTTGGCCCGGCGGGCAATGGTTCCTGCCGGCAGGCCGACCTGCCCTTGAAATGGAGCGAGACGAAAAATGTCTGCTGGAAGACGGCGATCCACGGTCGCGGCCATTCCTCGCCGGTCGTTTGGGGCAAGCAAGTCTGGCTGACCACCGCCACCGACGACGGCAAGCAACTGTTTGCCGTGTGCGTCGATCGCGAGTCCGGTCGAATCGTCCACGATGTCCGCGTCTTCGAGGTCGAAAAACCTGAGCCGATCGCGGAACTGAACACCTATGCCTCGCCCACGCCCGTCGTTGAGGCCGGACGGCTCTATGTCCATTTCGGCTGCTATGGCACGGCCTGCCTGGACACTGCCTCGGGCAAGACGCTCTGGTCGCGGCGCGACCTGCGTTGCAACCACTTTCGTGGGCCCGGTTCCTCGGCCTTTGTCTACAAGCACCTGCTGGTCCTTACTTTCGACGGCTTCGACGTGCAGTACCTCACGGCCTTGGACACGCGCACGGGGGAGACGGTTTGGAAGACCGATCGTTCGACCGATTACGGCAACGCCGACGGCGACAATCGCAAGGCCTTTTCCACGCCGATCGTGATCGACGCCGGCGGCCCGCAATTGTTTAGTTGCGGGGCCTTCGCCGCGGAGGCCTATGAGCCGGAAACCGGGCGGGAACTTTGGAAGGTCGCCTATCCGCCGGGATTCTCCAATGTTTCCCGCCCTTTGTTCGATCGAGGGCTGGTGTTTCTCGATACGGGTTTCGGTCGGCCGGAGATCTGGGCGGTGCGGCCCGACGGCCGTGGCGATATCACCAAGAGCCACGTCGTCTGGAAGAGCAAGGCCAAGAACCTGCCCATGAAGCCAAGCTGTGTGCTGGCGGACGGGCTGATCTTCTGTGCGAGCGACAACGGCTTTGCCACCTGCCTGGACACCAAGGACGGCAAGACGGTCTGGCAGGAGCGGATTCACGGGTTCTTTTCCGCCTCGCCGCTGTCCGCCCCCGGGAGGATCTACTTCTTTGACCAGGATGGCAAGACGACGGTCATCGCCGCCCAGCGGCATTTCAAGGTCCTCGCCGCGAACCAGCTCGACGACGGCTTCATGGCCTCGCCCGCCGTCGCCGGCAAGACCCTGATTTTGCGGACTAAGACTAACTTGTACCGCATCGGGCAGTAGGGCGGACCAGCGGGCTCCATGTACTCATGGTCGCGCGTCCCGCCAGATCAAGGAAATCCGAATTTCGAATGTCGAAATCCGAAACAAATTCAAATGGGAAAATTCAAATGGCCAAAACCGTTTTGAATTTCCCGCATTCGTATTTCGGATGTCCTTCCCCTCTACGCCCCGCGTTGTCCTTCAACACAACCCCCTCATGCCTGACATCTTCTACCATCCGCACGTGATCCAGGCCGACGAGATCGACGGCTTGGGCCATGCCAACAACGTGTACTACATTAGTTGGTTGCAGGACGCCGCAGTGGCTCATTCTACCGCGCAAGGCTGGCCCGGTTTGCGCTACCATGAGCTGGGGCAGGGCTGGGTGGTCCGCTCGCACACGATCGAGTATCTTCTGCCCGCCTTTGCCGGCGACCATGTTGTGGTGGAAACCTGGGTGGCCACGATGAAGAAAGTCACCTCGTTGCGGCGCTATCGCATTGTCCGCAGTGGCGACGGTGCGTTGCTGGCCGCAGCCGAGACGAATTGGGCCTTCGTCGATTTCACCACCGGCAGGCCGGTCCGCATTCCTGCCGAGGTTGCCGGGGCCTTCGCGGTGGTCGAGCGGGATTCTGCCTAAACCCAGTAGCTTTTCCCCTGGCGCAATAGTTCCACCTCGCGGCCGGGCGGATCAAAGCCGTCGGGATAATGAACTACGCGGATTTTTTGCCGCAAGGCAAGGGGCAACTCCGCCAACCGCTGATAAGGCGTGTGGGGATAACCGCCATTGGCCTCGTGGACGATCATGTCCGCCCGTGCGAGCCATTCGATCAGCCGCGGATTGTAGGCCGTATCGGCACTGTAGCTGAACTTTCGGCCCGCCGCTTCCACAAAGACCGCCATCGTGGGCAGCGAGTGTGTGGCCGCGTGAAAGGAGATGCTGAACGGTCCGATAGAAACCGCCTGCTGCTCCACCAAATGGCACAAATCAAAATAGTCCTCGAAGTGATTTTCGAGTTCCGGCCCGCCTTCCTGCTTCGCCCGTTGCATGCCGGCGGCCAAGTGCCCGCTCCAAAGGTGCTCGGAAACGTCGGGATGCGTCACCAGCCGCAATTTCCGGTTCAGGAAAAAGCGAACGAATTACAAACCGTTACTTCGCTCCGTCGCGAAACCCTGCCAGCAGCAAGGCGATCGACGTGGCGCCGGGATCGACATGGCCGATTGTGCGCGGGCCAAGGTTCCGGGCGCGGCCGAAGCGGGCCTGAAACTCGCTGGTCTTTTCCGCGCCGCGCTGGGCGGCGTCGGCGGCTTCGGCCAGCAACACGCCTGGTTCCGCACCGGACTCAGCCGCCTGACACAAGGCATTGACCGCCGGCGCTAGCGCGTCAACCATCGTCTTGTCGCCGATTTGGGCCGGGGTCTGCGCACGTAATTTCGCCAGGCCCGCGCTAAAGGCGGCCGCGAGAGCCTGGCTGTCCAACGTCTCGCTGCCGCCCACCGCTTCGGACATGCCCATGAAGAAAGATCCCAGCAGCGGACTGGTCGAACCGCCATCGACCGACATCACGCTCCAGCCGACCTGCTCCAGCAAGGGACCGGCGCCCAGCGATTGGCCCTCCGCAGCCGACTCGATGATCGCCTCGGCAACGCGTTTCATCGTCACGCCATGGTCGCCGTCGCCCGTGGCCGCGTCGAGCCGCGAGAGCAGTTCGTGATTCTCTTTCACGCGGGCCGCGCCAGCACGCAAGATCTTAGCAAGATCGGCAGAAGTAAGATTGGACATTATCGTACCGTCAAAAATGGCGTATCGCAGGGAGCGTTCCAAAGCCGGACCAGTTCGTCGTCCATCTTGGCCACGAACATCTGGAAGCCGGCCATTTCCTGCACGGTCAAGTACTCACCGATCCGCGGCGAAACGGGCTCGATACCACGCTCCTGCAAGCAGCGGTGTACCGCCCGGTAAACGATGAACAATTCCATCAGCGTCGTCGCCCCAGAGCCGTTGAGGATCACGAGCAGGCGATCACCGCGGCGGGCGTCGACGGCAGCCAGCAGCCGTTCCAACATCACATGGGCCGTTTCGTCGGCGGTCATCAGCCGCGACGGACCGGTACCCGGCTCGCCATGCTGGCCCATGCCGATTTCCATCTGGTCGTCGGCCAACTCGAAGATCGATTGGCCGGTCGACGGATGTGTGGCGGTCTTCACGGCGACGGCAAGCGTGGCCATCTGGGAATTGAACCGCTCGGCGATAGCAACGATCTCGTCGAGGCTCTTGCCTTCTTCGGCTGCCGCGCCGGCAATTTTATAAAGCGGAATGCAGCCGACCAGCCCTCGGCGGTCGGCAGCCGGGGCGTTGGCGCCCGGGGCGATGTCTTCGTGCGTGAGCAGCGTGCGCACGTTCAATCCCTGTTTCTTGGCCATTTCTATGGCGATATTCGCGCTCATCACGTCGCCGGCATGGTTGAGGATCACCAGGAGTGTGCCGGCCGTGCGGTTCGTTTTCTTCAGAGCCTCGAAGACCTTCGGCGCGGCCGGGGCGGCGAATATGTCGCCCACGACACTTACGTCGAGCATGCCTTGGCCCACGAATCCGCTCAGGGCCGGTTCGTGTCCCGCCCCGCCAAGCGTGACCAGGGCCACCTTGTCAACCGCCTTCGGTTGCGTTCGAACCACCAGTTTGCCCGCTTCGAGCCTCACTTTGTCAGCATAAGCCAACGCGAACCCTTCGAGTAGTTCGGCCGTGAGATTGGCCGGATCGTTAATTAGCTTTTTCATGACCATGCGGCGGTGCTCCCAGCAAGAATTGGCATTAAATAACTGATTATCATTAAACGGTGCGTGGGAAGCAAGGGGGCATGTTGATCGAGAAGTTTGCGAACAAAAGGCTCCTCGCCGCCGAAACCGGTCAACAAGGTCACATCTACGTCCGTCGTCTCCCGTGGTTCGCCCCAACGTTGCAGGGCCAGACCGCCAATGATGCAGGGGTGCCAACTCTGCGAACCACAGAAGGCCTGAAGTTCCGCGGCGGCACGGACAACTTCAATCACGGCCGGCAGCCTTTTTGACCATTGTTGCTGATGTTATTATTTTGGTCTACCCTGTGCAGCGATACCAGGGACGGTTGCGAATACCCCCCCTGAATTATAGTGCGTTATTCACTTTCCACCACCGGATTCCAGTAGCAATCCTGCTGGTACTGTGCTAAACTAAGAATCCGATATGGATTTGGCGGGGAACCCCCCTCGCCCTTCATGTCGCCCTGCCAGTTGTTTCTCCCACCAGCTTGAAAGCTCTCGACGACACGACGGCATTCTCATCGGGTTATGGTTGGAAAGTGGCATTGACTGTGGAAGTCATTTCAAATCATACACGGACACTTTTATTCTAGGAGTAATTCTTATGAGTTCAGGACCAAAGCAGAAAATGAGCCGTCGCGAGTTGATTTCCGGGACGGCCGCTGTGGCTGGCGTAGCCTTGGCAAGCCAGTTGGGCGAGTCCCAAGCCATCGCCGCCCCAGTCAAGACCGTCAAGACCTACACCAACGCCGACTTCTACAACGCGGCCGGAGAGTTCCAGGCTGAAAAGGCCAAGGAAGCCTATTTCGATATGTTCAAGCGGTTCGGCTATCCTCTTTCCGAAACCGTTCGCAAGGGCATCTGGGCGCTCGATTTCGGGCTGGGCGATTTCGCCAACGTGGGCATGGCCGGCATCTTCTGGCTCAATCGCCAGGACTACTGCTATTTCGGCCACGAAATCTATCTCCTGCCCGGCCAGATGATTCCCGAGCACCAGCATTTGGCCACCGACAAGGGGCCGGCCAAAATGGAATCGTGGCAGCCGCGGCGCGGCATGATCTATACCTTCGGTGAAGGCGAGCCGACCCCGGCGCTGCTGATGAAGATCCCGGCCAGCCAGCGCGAGATCGTCAAGTCGCGTCATTGCCAGCCGCTTGCGATCGACGAAGTTGCCGATTTGAACCGCCGCACGGCCTGGCACTTCATGGTCGCCGGCCCCGAAGGCGCGCTCGTGACCGAATACGGCACCTATCACGACATGGCCGGGCTGAGGTTCTCCAACCCCAAGGCAAAACTGTAAAACGGGCGATGCCCTTTGTTGCATTCGTTGGGTGGGCCGAGTAACACGAGTCCCACCAATTGTCATAAATCCGAAAAAGCGAAGCACAAAATCCGAAACAAATCGAAATGACAAAACCCGAATGATCGAAACCGTTTTGAGCCTTTGCTATTTTGAATTTGAATTTGTTTCGTATTTCGACATTCGTATTTCGTATTTTCGTTCTGGTGGGACTCGTGTTGCTCGGCCCACCCTACAATTCGGTGAAGACTAACCGGTACCTTCTCATGAAAACACGCCACAGTATTACCCGCATTGTCCTCTCCATTCTTGCCGCCACACTTGCTACGGCCTTGCTTGGCCCTGCCTTGGGTCAAAACGCATCCGCTCCCGCTGCGGCCGGGAACTATCTTGGTCCCGATACGGTTGCCGCCTCGCATGACGGCAAGACGCTCTTCATCGCCCTGGCCGATGCCCGCCAACTCGCCTTCTTCGACGTGGCGGGCAATAAGGTGGCGCGGACCCTCGCCCTGCCTGCCGAGCCGACCGCCCTGGCGTTGGCCCCCGACGGCCAACGGCTTTACGTCACCTGCGGCGCGGTCAAGAGCACGGTCGCCGTCGTCGATACGGCTCAGGGCCGGATCGTCGATTCGATCCCCGCAGGGCATACGGCGCACGGCGTTGCCGTCTCACCGGACGGCAAGCGGCTATATGTCTGCAACCGTTTCAACAACGACGTCGCGGTGATCGAGATTGCCGGTCACAAGCAGATCGCGCGAGTGCCTGTGACCCGCGAGCCTTATGCGGCGGTGGTTACGCCCGACGGCAAGTCGGTCTTGGTGGTCAATCACCTTCCCTTGGACCGGGCAGATAGCTACGACGTGGCGGCCAACATCAGCCTGATCGACACGGCAAGTAACCAGGTCACGACGATCCGCCTGCCCAACGGCAGCTCCAGCGCCCGCGGCATATGCCTTTCGCCCGACGGCCATTATGCTTACGTGGTACACATCCTTTCGCATTTTGAATTGCCGGCCACGCAACTGGAACGCGGCTGGGTCAATACGAACGCCATGAGCATTATCGACGTGCCGGCGCGGCGATTGTTCAACACGCTGCTCCTGGACGACGTCGATCTGGGCGCGGCCATGCCCTGGGGCGTGACCACCAGCGCTGACGGTCAAACGATCTTCGTGACCCATGCTGGCACGCACGAGTTGAGCCGGATCAATGCCGCGGGTTTGATGGAGAAGCTCAACCACCTCACTCCGGCGGCAGCGGCCGAGGTGCCCAACGACCTTTCGCTCTTGGCCACGTTGCGGCAGCGCGTGCCGCTGCCCGGCAATGGTCCGCGGGGCGTGGCCGTGATCGGCGATCGCGTCTATGTGGCCGAATACTTCACGGATACGCTTTCCCTCGTCGATCTGAAATCGTCCGCGGCAGTGCCGGTGACGCAGATTGCCCTGGGAAAGAAGCCTGAATTGACTCAAGAGCGGCGGGGCGAGATGCTTTTCTTTGACGCCACGATCTGCTTCCAGCACTGGCAGAGTTGCGGAAGCTGTCACCCGGACGCCCGTGTGGACGGCCTGAACTGGGATCTGCCCAACGACGGACTGGGTAATCCGAAGAACACGCGGAACCTGCTGCACGTCTTCCACAGCGGGCCGGCCATGTCGCTGGGGGTCCGCGAAAACGCCACGGCGGCCGTGCGGGCGGGCATCACGCACATCCTCTTCGCCGTCCGTCCGGAGGAAGAGGCCCAAGCCTTGGACGCCTATCTCAAGGCCTTGCAGCCGGTGCCCAGCCCTTACCTGGTCGAGGGCAAGCTCAGTCCCGCGGCCGAGCATGGCAAGCAACTCTTCTTCAGCAAGGCGCTGGGCTGCGCCGAGTGCCATCCGGCACCGTATTACGTCGACAAGAAATCGCACAACGTGGGCAGCGGGGGCAAGTATGACAAGCCCGGCGACAATTTCAACACGCCCCGTTTGACCGAGGTCTGGCGCACAGCTCCCTACATGCATGACGGGCAATACCTGACCGTCCCCGAGTTGTTCACCAAGGGCCAGCATGGCCTGCACGGCGAGAAGAAGCCGAAACTCTCGGCGAAGGATATCGAGGACCTTTCCGAATTCGTCAACACGCTGTAGGCCGGATTGGGCCGCAGCAAAACGGACCGGAGAGTGGGACTGGCCTGCGCGATAATCCGGTGATCTGGCGGAAACCGTATGTCTTGTTCGAGCCAGTCTCACCCGGTTCGCCGACGGCAAAGACGTGAGTCAGAAAAAAGTGCTTCCAGCGGCATTTCTCCAGCCTTGGTCGCCGCGACCAACCCGCCCTATCGGGTCAGGCAGCGGTGTGACCCGGTCACAAAAAGGGGCCTTTTGGAGTTCTTACGGCGATTTTGTACGTCCACGGGTATATTCGGCTTCCGCTAAAGGTATTGCTTACACGGAGAAAACCGCCGGGGAAAAAACGTTTGACACTCTAAGGATAGTTTTGACACAGCCGAAGGCCGTAGGCAATTTGTTACCAATTTGTATCCATTTTTTTGGCATACGTTACCATTTTGTGCCATTTTTTCGGTACATGTTCATTTGTATAGTATCTAGGAGTAAGACACACGGCGTTCTCTTGCGACTATTTAAGTGCAGAGTCAGAAAAATAATTAATTGTTGCCACGGCGGATGCGGCGGTTCGCGACCACAAGCTGCTTGGCCGAGCTCCGCGCACCCGCCGGCGCGGACGTCGACTTGGGCAAAGTCGGCGCCGCGCACTACGAATGGCCCCCGGTTCGCTACGCCGGGGGCCGGTCAAATTGTCAAAGAACATTGAGACGCCGCTGAATCTTCTTCAGCGCGCTCTATACCATATAATACGCAGAGAATCTCCGCCCCATTTGTCCGAATTTTAGCCGATCTTCCGATTGGGCAGGCCGCGAACAAGCGCAGCGCAGTTCCGGCATGCCTGTCCCCAGCATTTCCCCTGGGTGGTCTGGTCACAAGCTGGCCCGCTTGGTAGATTAGAGAAACTGTCCGACTTCGTTCCGTTGCAGAATTCTTGAAATGTGCCAAAATGGGTGTATTTGGAGGGGGCCGGGTGTACGTACACCCGTTTTTTTCGCCTGCCAAGAAACGCCACGGGGCCGGATTTCTCCAGCTCGACGGGTGCTTTGGAGGTAGCACATGACTATCTTCCCCATCGGTACGGCGTGGACGCGGGCTAAACCGAGAGTACCGCTACTTCTCACCCTGCCTGCCGGCCCTGCCTCTGTCGGCGGCAGGCGCTGGCATAAACGCTTATAACCGCGTATTTGTGAGGGACAACTTGGTGCAACGCGTCGCCCCAGCGATTCCTACGCCGCCATGCGGATCTTCTTCCGATTCGTGTTGGCGGAAGAAGTACTTTCAGCCAACTCCCAGCAAACCGCTTGACCACTGCCGTCCGTGAAGAAACGGATAAGCTGCTGCTCCTGGTAACGGTTCAGGCGATTAATGGTCCAGCGCAGGCGGTGCTTTGTGACGTGTTCCTCTTGCGGTCGCAAGGGGTCGAAGATACGATACACCCACGCCTCTTCTTCAAACGCATCCAGTACCGCTTCCTGATTCGGTGACGGGCGTTTGTACCGCTTGACCACCTGATCGCCAACAAAGAGGATCCGCCGCACGCGGTCCCAACGCGGCGTGGAGTCGCTCCTGGTTGGCGTCGGCAAACTTGCCGCAACCATCTGGAGAACGACCGGGCTGGCGTCAACTCGTCCAGTAATCAACAACCCTGCCTCAGTCAGCACGAAACACGTTTCCTTCGTGAAGGCGTTGTTCGGGCTCGATCGGAATCTTCGCTCGGTATCGTCGGCTTGCGTGATTTCGCGGGCGTGCTGGAGGTAGCCCACTCTCACAAGCCAGCGAAGGTCGCTTGTCTCCAACCCACGCGCCAGCAACCGCTCGATTTCGATAGAAAACTCCCAGGCATCGACACCCGTATTGCGGGCGTAGGCATGGGCGTTTGCCAGTACGGCCAGCGTATCCCGAATTCTCGGTGCGATATCTGCTACCTCGTTGGTGGCAGTTCGTTGCTCCTGTTCGCCTGCCATGTTTTCCTCCCGCGTATTGCTTAAAGTACTAACATCTGGTCGTGCAACGCAAGTGGGGTTCGTAGATCAGGATACTTGAGAATGACCTCTGCGTCAAGCAGGATACCACCACTTCGGGTGGTTTTCATTGTGCTTGAACGGTCATAAAACATCGCATGCACACCTCGTAATGGCGGTTTTTTGCGGTCATCTTGTGCTTTCCCGCTACCTAAGCGACACCAGATCGCTACTAGACCGCTAGCTGACAGGATGAAAATTATGTTTAGAGTCAAATTAGTTTTAGCGGCATTTCCATTTGTTGCGCGGGCATGAGCCTCGCGTAAGAACGTATGCTCGAGAGACAACAAATGATTGGCAACACGATGGTACGAGGTTTGTTGTTGTTGGTGGTGGTGGTGATGGCGTTGACTTGCCTTTCCGTGCAGGCCGGTGTCATCCCGGTCGGCATCGGGGCTTTTTCCGGAGGTCCTCAAATCGATTTTGGCGTCACGGAAACTGAAGCACCTATAAATGGTCAAACGATCGACGGCGTTGTATTTGCCGACACGTCCCGCGCTGTTATTGACGGTGGACCAGGAACCACAAACAACATCATACCTGCCAATGTCGAGGGCAATACTTCTGGGGAGCAACTCTCCCTGTCGTTTCCTCAGCCGGAGGTTTTGTTCGGCTATGGATATGCTTTGCTCAGCACTACCACGTTACCGGCTGGCACTACGATCTCGCTGTATGACGCGGAAAACCATCTTTTAGGTTCAGAGTCATATACTGCAGCCCCCGATCCGTCCTTTTCTGGCGGGTTTGCCGGAATACAGTCGGACACTCCTTTCTCAACCGCGGTTGTCACGTTTGACGCCGTCGACGCATCCGCCTTCGCCTTCGACAACGTGCGATTTGCTGCTGCACCAACTCCCGAACCCTCCACCCTCGCCCTGCTCGGTTCGGCACTTCTGGGACTCGGCGTAGTTTATCTGCGGCGGCGCGGGGCAACGGTGTGACGGCGGCTATCTCATTGCCGTCCAACCCGCTCCGCAGCCGGTGCCGCCAGCGACGAAGGCAATCCCCGATGCGGATAGCATTTTGGCATTGAACTATACTGGCACGAATCACGAATATGGAGGGACCGCGGCCACATGACGGCATGACCCAGCCCTCGGCAAGTGTGGATTTCGCACTCAAAAAATTTCCGCCGTGAAGGATATTTACGATGAGAGGGCCGATTCTCAGGGTTCTGGTATGTGCGTCCGCGGTTGCCTCGTTGGCCACCGTCTTGTTCACCACGGCTTGTGCCGAGGACTGGACCCCAATCTGGACCACCGCAACCCTATCACAGGCACGCCAGAACCTTTCAGCGACATCGGCCGGCGGCTTGGTCTTCTTTGCCGGCGGGGATACCAGCAGCGGTGACAGTAACGTGGTGGACATCTACAACACATCCACGAGTGTCTGGTCCACCGCGACTCTGTCACAAGCTCGCAACCAACTTGCAGCGACCTCGGTGGGCAACCAGGTCTTTTTCGCCGGTGGGCAAGCCAGCAGCGGCATAAGCAGCGTGGTGGACATCTACAACACGTCCACGAACACATGGTCTACCGCGAGCCTCTCGCAGGCGCGCGTCAATCTGGCGGCGACCTCTGTCGGGAATGCGGTCTTCTTTGCCGGCGGGCTTACCAGCAGCAGTGTCAGCAACGTGGTGGACATCTACAACACGTCCACGAACATTTGGTCTACGACGAACCTCTCACAAGCGCGCTACGATGTAGCGGCCACCTCGGCGGACGGTCTCGTCTTTTTCGGCGGCGGGTATAGCGGCAGTACCTACAGCAGCGTGGTGGACATCTACAACACGTCCACGAACACATGGTCTACCGCGAGCCTCTTGCAGCCAACGTGCTATCTAGCGGCTACCTCTGCGGGCAACCAGGTCTTCTTCGCCGGTGGGGACAGCAGCAGCGGCCTTAGCAACGTCGTGAACATCTACAACACGTCCACGAACACATGGTCTGCCGCGAGCCTCTCGCAGGCGCGCTATGGTCTAGCGGCGGCCTCGGTGGGTAACAAGGTCCTCTTCGCCGGTGGCTCCGTCGGCAGCGTCGAAAGCAACGTGATTGACATCTACGACACGTCCACGAACACGTGGTCTTTCACGACACTCTCACAGGCGCGCGGCAATCTGGCGGCGACGTCTGCGGGCAACCAGGTCTTTTTTGCCGGCGGGTATACCAGCAGCGGTGACAGCAACGTGGTTGACATCTACACCCTTCAGAGCTACCCTACGATCACCAGTTCCAAGGCATGGACGCTGGTGGACCAAACGACTGTTGCCGGGCGAATGCAACTCAACGCCCCCGGTAGCCTAGCCCTGTCAACCTTCAATTTGAACGTGGGTTCCATGAGTGGCAACGCACCGATCGACGTCGGCAGCCAGACGCTCACGGTTGGCAGCGACAACACCAGCAACACGTATTCCGGGATCATCAGCGACGGAGGGAACTTGCTGAAGACCGGCAGCGGTATCCTGGTGCTCAACGCGAACAATACCTACACCGGCCTGACGAGCGTTGTCGGCGGAACTCTCGCGCTTGCCACCGTTAATGCCCTTTCGCCTGCAAGCTCAATTACCATTACTGGGGGCGTTCTCGACCTGGGCGGTCTGAGCCAGACAACGTCTTCTGCGATTTCTGTCCAGTGCGGCACCATCCAGAATGGAACCTTGACGGCGACCGGAGGCGCCTTCAATTTCCAGGCGGGTGTCGTGTCGGCAAATCTCGCCGGCAGTGTCGGCCTGACCAAGAGCGGCAACGGCATGCTTACGCTCTCGGGCAGCAATTCATACACGGGCGGGACGGTGGTCAGCCAGGGCACGCTCAACCTGAACGGCGGTGCTCTGACCGGCGGCGGAAACATCCAGCTTGCAGCCGGGACGACTCTGATTGGCTCAGGCATTGTCCAGGGCAACATCATTGGCGTTGTCGGGTCCACGATCACGGCGTCTGGGAGCTTGGTTCTCGGCGACTCGACCTCCTACACCGGCTACAACCATGCCGGTACGCTGATGGTTGGGCCGAACACGGTCACGCTCAATAGCACAGGCTTCGCCAATCTGGGCGTGCTCACGACCTTGAGCGGCGGAACCGTGGCCGCGCCAAACGGCGTTACCATCCCGCTTGGCGGAAACCTCGTCGGCTCGGGGGCCGTCAACGGCAAGATCGCCGCAGGTTACGGCTCGACCATTCAAGCCACGGGCAACTTGACCCTCGGCGATTCGACTTCTCCAGTGGGCTTCACCAGCGACGGCGAACTCTACACGAATGGCAATACCGTGACCCTGAATTCCGCCAACGCCGCAAATAACAAGAATGCGGTCGTGCTGGGTTCACTGACGAAAATTGACGGCGGTGGCGTTGTTGCGCCCAATGGAATCCTACTGAACGCCGGCAATAATCTTGTCACGACGGATGCGGGCGGAACCGTCAGCGGTGGGTCTGCTTCTCGATTCCTAAACTTTGGCAATGTGCAGGGCCCGTCTTCGGCATCCAACAATTGGCTGACCTTCAACATGCTCTTCAAGGGCGGCACGGGGCAAACTTCTGGCCGGATTGCGTTCCTTGGTGGCTTTGCCACGGGAGATAGCCCCGGCATCAACTACCAATACGGTGCAACGGAGCTGGGTGGCAGCGGCACGGAATTCGACATCGGCGGAACGACTCCCGGCAACTCGGACAACAACTACGGCCAGTTGAACATCCTCACCGACCCGAACGACCCGAACAACCACGGCGATCTCATCCTGTCGCCGGGTACGAGCTTCAACATCGTTGATTGGGATGGATTCGTGCCCACGCCCGGCGAGACCTTCGCGGTTCTGAGCTGGGATGGGACGATCTCGGGCAGTGCTTCGCTGGCCGTCGATCCGGCGTTTGCCGCTGAGGGCATCCAATTCGTTCCGCAATGGAATTCCAACAGTCTGGTTCTCGAAGCAGTCCCGGAACCCTCCACCCTCGCCCTCCTCGGTGCCGGCACTATCGCTCTGATTGGATGGGCTTGGCGGCGGCAAAAGGTAGCGAGAACTGCGAAACCATCGGCCTTCGACCAGCAAGACGCCCCCGCCATCCTGGCCTTCCGTTCGCATTCGTCCCCGGCGAGCGCAGCCCGAAGGGCAGCTTGATCGAGCGCGGCGAAGGCCCACGTTTCTGACTATCCATTTCTTATAGTCAACGTGGCCGTTGGCCAGATCTGGGGCCGATGCCTGCCCAGCCCATTCTCGCATGTTTGG